>Ga0315298_1000213_pt1 | contig 117857 bp, 68 predicted proteins | sample WHS_1_MG_FD_203077 | JGI IMG/M metagenome (GOLD analysis project Ga0315298, IMG submission 203077) | Extremophilic microbial mat communities from Washburn Hot Springs, YNP, Wyoming, USA - WHS_1_MG | ecosystem: Environmental > Aquatic > Thermal springs > Hot (42-90C) | place: USA: Wyoming...
TCATTATCCCGCGTCGCAAAAGCGGATTTGAACGAGTATTTACCGCCTGTATTGCCTGCTCAACCTCGCTGGAACGAATGCTATATGGGGAGGCTGTAAGTTTCTCGCGCGGGGAAAACACCTCACCCAAAGCCTCTACCTCAAGCCAGTACTGATTGGAAAAATCCACACTGTCCGGGAAACCAGAAAGCTCAACGGAGAATAACCCCTGACGAACAATCACATCCGGAATCGTTTGCTCCCATAATGGGGCACCGCCTGTTTCGCTCGTGTAGAGGCGAAATGTCAACGCCAGCGTGTCGTTCACCCCAACACCTGAGGCATCAACAAGCTTCCCCTGGTAGTTAAAGCTCCTTGGCACTGCAGACACAAGCGCGAGTGCCACTCCTACAATCACGCACACAAACAACTTCTTCCTTCTCATTCTTGCCTCCTTTTTTTCTCACATTTAACAGTATAATAAAAAAAAATTTAATTGCAAGTTTTTTGAATCGATCAGGCGCTGGGGAGATTATTCGCCTACCCTTCCCCTTGTTGCAGGGTTTCAATCCTCGAGCCACGGGACACAAGCCCCGAGCTACCATTTCCCGAAGCTGTGAGTTCTACCTTGACAATATTGATTTTCGGATTAAATTTTTTGGCAAAGAGTAAACTCAAAGTAAAGATGGCTGAAAGGAATAAGCATGAAAATCTTCAAGACAAGCAATATTCACAAGAGGCGAACTCACGGGTTTCGGGCAAGGATGAAAACGAAGGACGGGCGGAGAGTTCTTTCTGCACGACGACGCAAAGGAAGACATCGTGTGAGCGTAACCACCCCCTACAAGGGAACCCCAAAAAGCTAAACGCCTTCCCTCGCTCCTGCCGTATCAGACGAAAGAAAGAATTTGAACTTTTCAAAAACGCAACATCTGTAAAAAGAAATTTAATTTGCCTGAAACGCGTTTCAAATGTTGATGGACCCAAATTTGGGGTTGCCGTTCCACGGCATTTGGGAAACGCTCCCACAAGAAATAAGCTCCGCCGGATACTCAAGGAATGGTGCAGGTTAAATAAAGCCCGAATTCCCAAAGGATACTACTTGATAATTGTGCTCGGTATACCAGAAAAAAATATAACCCGTACACTTTGGGGCGAACTCGATGAGATATTTAAACAGATTCCTCGTTAGTGGTTCTATCTTGCTTATCAAAATCTACCGCACGACATTATCACCGGTTGTCGGGCACAATTGCCGATTTGAACCCACCTGTAGCCAATATGCTGAACAGGCTCTCGAAAAATATGGCTTCATCCGTGGCGCAGGGCTTGCAATCTGGCGAATCCTCCGCTGCAACCCATTTACAAAAGGTGGATATGACCCGGTGAGGTAAAAAGAATTATGAGCAAAGAGAATTTGATCGGAATAATACTCATTTTGTTGATTACACTTGTTATGCTTTTTTATCAATCAAGCTACAGAGTAGAGACCGAAAGAAATCTTCAACCCCAAGCCAAAACTGACACTGTAGCAAACGATTCGGACAAGCCCATCAAAAAAGAGATTGAACCCATTGACACCACGCACTACGAGGAAAAACTTGTCTATGTCAGGACTGACCTTTACGAAGCAACCCTTTCAAGTCGTGGGGGCGATATTATCAGTTTTAATCTTCTCAAATATAAGGATTATATGGGAAACCCGGTAGAACTTGTCCGTCGACGAAAGGATGTTCCGACTTACCGTATAGATGCTAATTTTTCTGACGGGCGAATAACAAGCGAGGAGATGTATCTTGCTCCCGATAGGGACACGCTTATTTTATCCGAATCTGACTCCACAATGGAGGTAAATTTTACAGGCACACTAAAAAATGGAGCAGGGATTGTTAGGCGGTACGAGTTCCATTACGGGAGCTACATTATCCATCACCATTTAGTTCTTGTGGGACACAAGGAGAATACAATCAATAGCATGAAACTCACATTAGCCTGCGGAACCCTCCCAACAGAGAAAAACCCGAACGCTGAGCTACGCTATTTTAAGGGCGCTGTCCTTTATGGCGATGAACTTATCAAAAAGGGGCTCGGTGGAAAACCGATTGAGGAGCACTTTGATGGTGTATCACGCTATGCGGCGGTTATGTCCAAATATTTTGCATTAATCCTTGCGCCGGAGGATAAACCAGCTGACGCTTCCTTTATTTATGGACAAAAAGATTCTCTAATGGTATTTGGTCAGATCCTATCCCTGCCACATTTCCAGTCCGGGCTTATTTTCAATGTCAATAAGGAATACTTTGAGGAGAACGATATTCTTTATTTTGGACCGCAAGACTATTTCGCGCTCAGAAAATACGGGCGCTCTTTTGAAAAGGTCGTTGACCTTGGCTGGAAAACCCTTCGTCCGATCGCTGTTGCTTTCCTTTTCCTTTTCAGAAAACTATATTCCGTTATACCGAATTACGGTGTCGTGATTATAATTTTCTCAATTTTCGTGAAGTTTCTTTTGCATCCGTTGAATATCAGGATGCTAAGGTCGATGAAGAAAATGAAAGAATTAGAGCCCAAAGTGAGGGCGATCCAGGCTCAATATAAGGATAATCCCCAAAAGATGAACAGCGAGTTGATGCGGCTTTATAAGGAACATGGGATTAGTCCGTTTTCGGGATGTTTCCCCCTTTTGTTGCAGATGCCAATCTTTTTTGCGTTATACCAGGTCCTATCTTATACAATTGAACTCCGTGCCTCCCCTTTTATACTATGGATAAAGGACCTTTCACAGAAGGACCCCTATATTATACTTCCAATACTTATGACAATAACCCAGTTCATACAGCAAAAGATGACGACAAAGGACCCGAAACAGATGGCAATGGTGTATATTATGCCACTAGTTTTCTTCTTTATCTTTATGAGCTTTCCCGCAGGACTCGTCCTTTACTGGACCACTTTCAACATATTATCAATCATAACACAGTATTTTTACGAGAAAAAATACTGGGCACAGGAAGGCTGATTTTATTGGAACTGTCAGTTATTAAATTTGGGGACTATTACTACGGCTGGAATTCGTAGCCTATACGAAAATCGAGCCTTTCTCGCCCGGCGGTATTAGTGCCCCAGAAAAGCTTGATTGGTCCTATTATTGTCTGGAGTCCAATTCCTGCGCCATAACCCCATATCAGTTCGGCTGGAACGATTTTTTCCCTCTTTTTCCAGCAGTCGCCAACAGAAACCCCGCCAAAAAGATGAAGCTTATACGGGAGGTGAAAAGCGATCTCAAGTGAGGCAAGAAATGTGGAATATCCGCGAACCTCGCCGCCACGAAATCCCCAGAAAGGCTCGTTTTCTCCAAGAGAAAAGCTTTCAGCAAGGGGAAGATGCCCGGCACTATAACCACAAAAAAGCTTCGGGTGCAACGAAACTATTGAATTAAAGAAAGAATAATATGAACTCAAAGAGAAAAACGCCTGCCAGTAAGCGGTATTGCTTCCAAGAATGTCCTGGGCGATTTTGAAATAGGAGATGTGATATTTCCCGGAAAGAGGGAACTGCAATCTATCATAAGTATCAACAATTGATCGGAAGGTCAAAGTATTGCTTGCGTATCGCTCTCTCACAGAATCCTTACAGGAAAGAATGAGATGCTCGGTTGAAAGTTCAACAAAGACGACCCCGAGACGATAAATCTGCTGTCCAAAGCGCAAAAGCAAACCCCTTCGCTTTTCCCTCAATCCAAGTATATTAAAATCCGGGTCAAACAAGTCAACGCTTTTTTCCCTGTAATACGCCGAAAAATTAGTAGTTATGTGAGTTTTCCAGAGCCTGTCAGTAGTGACATCGGTAATAAAAGCAATCCTTCGGGGACCATAACACCCCCCGAGAGAAGCCCTTGTTGCAAGCCCGAACACATTTTCATCGCATACCTGAATCGCCATCTCCCCCTTGCTCAGAAGGTCGTATCGCCCACCAACAAGAAGTGCAGTAGAAAGTTTCTCATCAAATTTCAATCGAACCTCAACCCCGCTATTATAAGGGCACAACTCATACGAAATCGCATTAAATAGCCCGGTAGCATAAAGCCTTCTTATGCTTTGATCAAGCTTATCTTCCCTGTAAATTTCCCCCTCTTTGAAACCAAGATAGCTCCTTATCATCCAGTCCCGCGTTTTATTGTTCCCCTCAAATGTAATCTTCGTGATAATCCCCTCGTTCAATTTTGCCTTAAGGTATCCTGTAGAATCAAACACCACCTGTTCTATTCTTGCAAGCGAAATGCCCTCCGAATCGTAAAGCGCCAAAATTTTCTGAAGCCGGCGTTCAAGTTCAATCAGATTCGCCTTTTTGCCTATCAAATCAGCAAACAGGGCTTTTATACTTTCTTGGGCTACGATGGTTATTCCTGCAATTTCTACATCCCGCAGAACCGGCGTCTGGATTACCTCAAACTGTACCTCAACGGAATCGCCGCTTGTGTTTACCTTTGCTCTGGGCAACAAGAACTCACCCGTAGAATAAACACTGTCAAGAAAATTTTTAATATCGCCCATAGTCGCGGTTCTTCCAACCTCAAGGAAAAAGGGATTCTTTAATTCCTCGGGAAGCCCCGCTATGCCAGATATACAGAACAAAGTATCACGGCTTTCTTTTTGTCGGGCTTTTTGCTCAATCAAAAATTTTATGGATGGTATCGCTCTAATTCCCGCCTCGTAACCTGCGTCAATAATTCGCTTGATATCGCTAAAGTTAAATGTGTTCAGACCCTCAAGGTCTGGGGTAATCACAATATCAGCAATTTTTAGTGCCTCCTCTTTCGCCCATGATGACATAATCGTGGTTGTCTGATCCGCAATTTTGATCGGGTCTGTGAGTTCCTCCGGTGGGTTGAGTGTTGAGGTAGCATCAACGGCTATAATGAGATCGCACCCGCTTTCACGCAAAACTGGCGTCGGGATAGGCATCGCCAGCCCACCATCAACAAGGTTTCGCCCATCTATTTCTGCAGGCGAAAAAACAAGCGGGAACGCCATAGATGCACGAATGGCTTCGGGCAGATTCCCGTTATTCAGAACCACCGCCTCGCCCGTGCCAATATCGGTTGCAACAGCCGCAAAGGACACACGAAGACTATCAAAACGCCCACCCGATAAATAATTTGCCCTGTAAAGATATTCGGAAAGCACAAGCGAAATCTTTTGCGCAGTTGAAAGCCCCCTGGGAAAAACCGGACGAAAATCTTTTACAGGCACCGAGAATATATATCCCTCACGCCTCAGTCTTTGGGTGACAAAAAGCGATAACCGTGAAGGCGCATCGGAAAATAGTTCATCCCAGTTTATCTTTGTGACGATGGATTCGAGTTCAGTGGGGGAATATCCGGCGGAATAGAAACCACCGACAACAGCCCCGATGCTTGTTCCTGCAAGTTCGACAATCCTGATGCCGTTCTGGTCAAGGGCTTTAAGAACGCCGATGTGAGCAAGACCCCTTGCCCCTCCACCGCTTAACGCAAGACCAATTTTCAAACAATTAACCGAACGGAGCCTGTGGAAAAGTATCCCGCTTTTTGGCTCCAAATCGGGCTCAAGGATTCGGGGTGCGGGCGAGGCAAGCGATGATAAGAAGAGCAGGGTGAGACTAATAGCCCCTGATGGATTTAAGCGCATTTGTCGCCTCCATCCGAACAAAGGGGCTCGGGTCATTCAGTAATTTTTTAAGTGCATTGGCTACCCTATAATTTCCGCGAAAATTGCCAAGTGCCTCACAGGTTATGCCTCGCTCAATAAAGGACGGATGTTCAAGAAGCGGCAATAAGACGGGCAAAGATTTCTCGTCCCTCAAGCCACCGAGCGTCTCAATTATGTGATACCGAAAAGCCCCTTTTGAGGTGGGAAGCAAAGCAAGAAGAGTATCAGTAATTGAGGGGTCGCCGATAGAAATTAAGGCGTAGCTTGCAGCATAAGCAACAGAGTATGCGGTATCATCAAGGCATTTTATCAGTTCGGGAATGGCAACCTTTGAGCGAAGCTTCCCGAGCGATATACAGGCATTTCGTCTTACCGCGGGCACCGTATCCCGAAGAGCCTGGCGAATATATACCGCTGAACTTTTATCGCCGATCTCACCAAGCGCATAAGCAGATGAAGCTCGCACCTGCACGCGGTAATCATTAAGGAGCAGAATCAATGGCACGACAGCCCTTTTGCTTTTTATTTTTCCCAAAAATCTTATAGCAACCGACACCCTGAAGGCGCTTGAATCGCCAAGAAGAAACATAAACGGTCTTTCTGCAACCCTTGCCAATCGTGGTATAATTTCCTCCGCAAAATTCAAATGCTCCGGATCTTTCCAGTCAATCTCGCTTACGATATACTCAACTGCAGATTCCTTGAGCGAAACGAATTCCTTGATTAACTTTTCCTTGTTACCCCTATCCTCCGTCTTGAGCGCGCTCAAAAATAGGTGGCGGGCACGCTTAACTTTATCTTCAGCCTCCGTATTCGCCACAGCTCCTGAACCAGAAATGCTTACAAGAAAAAGAAGAAAAATTATTATCCCGGTGCACTTTTTATGCGATGAACTTCTCATTTTTGTTTTTGCGGTACAAAATCAATTCCAATCCCGTATCGCCCGTTTGTCCACTCGCTTTCATCCCCACCCTTGCCAATGTACGAATCTTTGCCCGCGAGGTCAAGCATAAGACCGATGCTCCCATATTCTCGGCGGAAGTTCCCGTAGCCCTGAGAATTCCTATCCTGCTTTGCTGTATACGAATCATCCCCGGCTTCATCAACAAGAATCCCAATCCCGTTTGCGTTTCCAGCCCCCTGTGAAAGATCATATATCACATAGTTATCATCTCCTTTCCTATCGTTAAGAACGCCCAAAGCCAGATCGTGCCCGCATCCCTGCGATACGCTATGCGAGAGATAATTGTCGTCGCCTGCGTAATCAATGAGAGCCCCGATTGTGATATGTGTTCCGCAGCCCTGCGCATACTGGAAAGCCTGATAAGTATCATTTCCCCCACGGTCAACAAGGGCACCAAAAGCATACCAATAGCTTGCGCCCTGTGCAAAAACATCAGCAATATATGTGTCGTTCCCATTTCCGTCATCAAGAAGAATCCCTACCCCACCCGAGAAATCCGGTCTTGCCCCAAACCCGAACCCCTGAGAAAGCGACAAATTGTGATCCCTCCTTCTTATTTTGTCCTGGTATTTCCCCTGTGCCACATAACAGTCGTTCCCTTCTTTATCAAATAATAATCCGCATCCCCCAACATAGCCAAAACCCTGTGCGTAAAGATGCCCATAATAATAGTCGTTTCCTGAACTGTCAAGAAGGATTCCTGCGCCGATATATCCGCAACCTTCCGTTCCGGTATCGCCACGATAGAGGTCGCTTCCAGCCTGGTCCCACAAAAATCCAAACCCGGCAATTCCCGTCGCAATGCCAAAATTCTTACTGTCATATAAATCCGACCCCTCGCAATCTATAAGTATTCCAGCACCCAGAAATGCGCTTCCGAAAGCATAGGGTTCTTTTGATCTGTAAATGTCGTTCCCGCGAATGTCAATAGCGATTGAGATTGGCTGCGAATTTGTAGCCCCGCCCGCCGAAAGAAGGTACTCGTCGTCTCCGCCGAGATCTATGATTAACAAAAAGTTCCCCGAGTAAACCGTTTTCCCTGCACCGCCAATAACCACAGCACCTTGCGGGGTCTCCGTATAATAGAGTATGTCGCCCGATACCTCAGGAATGGTATATGCCTTTTCCGCCTTCACGCTTTTGGGGTCAATTTGTTGAAGCGTCTTCAGGGCAAGATCACAGGCATAAATAAGGGTCATAGCGCTTTCGGAAATCTTTGTGCGGTCAATCCTTGCGGCAAGATTCAAAACGCCCTTTGAAAGCCTTTGCTCCGACTTGCTTATGCTGTCCTCTTCATCTACAGTGAGTTCGGCTTTGCTTTCCGTTTCCTCCTCGCTTATTTCAAGAAGATACGGAAGGAAATTATAGAGCGAGTCAAGCTGTGCCGTTGTAAAACCGGAGCGCACCGTTTTTATATTTTCCTCGGCGCGCAATATAGCAGTATAAATTATATCAAGGGATTCCTTTAGTTTTGCTGTAAGCTGACCCGCGGATTTCCACGGATAATTGTATGTGCCTTTTGTCAAAACTGGCATAGTGGCTTTTAGTTCAAGCATTTCAGAAGCTGCCCGAACAATTTCCAATGGCTCTTTTGCCGAAACCAGTTTTAAGGCCACACTATCCGTGAAATCTATCGTCTTAAGGGGATGCGAAAGTAGATAGTTAACAAAACGCAGTCGGAATGGGTCAATATCGGTAAATGTTAAATTGAAACTCAGTTTGGATGGGTTTATCTTGATCCTTTCAAGAGCCTCGTTTATTGCGGTGGTTCTACTCAAGGGTTTGTCTCCCGCAAGAAGTAAGGCAAAAGTTAGCACTAAAACCTTCTTTACGGTATCCACTTTCACAAAGCCTCCTTTAAAGTCTAATATTATACTTCCCGACCTGCGTTAAAGCAAGTAAAATCGGCTCGGAGTAAATGGGTTCAAACAAGGGATAAATCGGCATAAGTTTACCACATAAAAGAATCTTTAAAAATCAGTGCTATTCGTCTTGATGCCCATATGTGATTGCAACCCGCGCACACCGAGTTCAAACAAAACCCAATTATCCCCCTCAACACGATACCAATCCCCGGCTAATGCGGAACTCCACACAATTACCAGAATTACAGTTAGTTTCTCATCTATTTTTTTCCAGAAACTCACGATACAAATCAAGCAGTCTATCAACCCTTTGCGGGATATCATCCGCAGGGATTTTAACCCAACTGCCGTTGTCGGTGAAAAAGAGCGTGAGAACTGGATCTACCCTGAACGCCTCTATAACCGCAAGCGCATATATTATTAGTTGGGTCGAATAGTCATCGATTCTTGATTTTAGCAGAAGTTTGTCATTGCCGATTTTGTCGCTCTTGAAATCCACGATTGTTGCCCCAGAGTCGCCGAGGATCAGAAGGTCTATCTTGCCGTGAATTGCAAACCCCTTCCTTAAAAGCGAAAACGGGTATTCCCTGAATATATTATCCCTTGGGGTATTTTTGATTATGCTGAAAAGCTCGGAATTTCTGAAGTTTGATAATGACCTTTTAAGGTCATTTATAAGCGACTTAGTTAGTTCAAACCCCTCTTTTCGTGCGAAGTTATTAGCAAAAATTATCGGGTCATCTGGCTCAATGGAGAGGATATAATGAATTAGGGAGCCCCTCTGCAGAGCTTCCCTGTCTTGTTGTTGAAACTCGTCCTCGCCCCTATCATAGCCACCTGAAGCAACCCGTGTAAGTTCTGTTACCGAGACAGATATAACGGGAGGTATTTGAAGCAATCCGCTATCAAAGACCAGGGGCTCCTTATCGCCTGGTTTAATGTGCAAAAGTCTATCCTCTGGGTCCTCAATCTCAAAGGTAGATTCACTTTCTATCGCTTCTTTACCGTAGCGCGTTATTTCAATCTTCCCGTTCCCATCATCCCTGCCACGAAGCTCTTTCATTTTCGCATAAACATCTGGAAGTTTTTCCGGCTTATTGTTGGTAACAAAGGGTTCATCAAGGAATACGGAAAGGCAATCGCGAGCCCGTGTTAGCGCAACATAAACAAGCCTTTCCTCCTCCTCGTACATCCTGGATTTGATGTTCTCACGAAGTTGCTGGTATTCGCTCTGTTCATCCGCACCGACAAATTCCCTTGCTTGTGGGTCATAGTACCTGAAAGCAATCTTATCCCGGTCAACCAAAAAAGCGCCATTATTTTGAGAGCCTTTACTCTCAAAGTTCCACATCGGCAGTATAACCACAGGGAACTCAAGCCCTTTTGCAGAGTGTACAGTCATTATACGCACAGCCCGCTCATTTTCGAACTCAATCGCGCTTTCAGGCTCGCCCTTTCCCGTTTCTTCCAGTATCTGCGCGAGATTCTCAAAATCTTCTTTCTCTATCTCAATAACCCTCATAATAAGCTTTTTCAAATTCTCAACCTTCTGCGCCCCATCAGGTAAAGACGAATAAATCGCCCATCCATAGGTACTCTCAAGGAAACGCATAAGAATCTGGCTCGGTGGGAAAATCCGATAATCCCGAATAAGGGAATTCAGAAGGTCAACTACAGATTTAATCCTTTCTCGCTCGCTTGAATCAATCTCCTTTAAAGTTTGGGCAAAAGAGAATTTTTCAAACAGGGTGTCGTGCTCAAGCGAACAAATGATAACGAGAAGGTCATCGGAAAAACCAAAAAGAGGGGAGCGAAGAAGCGCCAAAAACGATATATCATCATTAGGGTTTTCTACGAATCTCAAAAATGCGAGCATATCGCAAATTTCCTCTGTATCCAGAAATCCGCTTCCCCTGTATGTTATAAACGGCACCCCTACACGCCGTAAAGCAGGGATAAGCGCTTGAAGGAAGTTTCTTTTGCGCACAAGAATTGCGATATCCCCTGGAGTTGCCTCCGTAATTGCACCATCTTTTACTATCCTGAATCGCTTTTGCGGTTCCCCCTTGAGCCCCTCATAACAGCGACGAGCGATCAGATTTGCAATAACCCTGCGGTGGCTTTCAGTGTCAAGGTCGCCGGGATCAATAAGCGCAAGCTCAACATTGCCCAAGTATCTCTCATCCCGGACATACCTGAGCGGTTTGTATTCTTTGCCCCCAATACGCGAGCCCTTAAAAACATAGTTAACAAAATCCAGAATATTCTTTAGCGAGCGCCAGTTTTCGGTTTTCGGGGTCGCTTCCTTTTGTAGCTCTTCCTCGGCTTTTTTAAATACGGTATAGTCGCTGCCCCTGAAACCGTAAATGGACTGCTTCTCATCCCCGACAATCAAAACACTGCTTGAGGTTTGCATTGCAATATTTTTTATAATTTCCCATTGAACCTCATCGGTATCCTGAAACTCGTCAACAAAAATAAAACCGAACGGAAAAAGTTTGGGGTTACGAGTGAGGAGCTTTTTGCACTCGTTGAGGACATCGCTAAAACTCACGAGCGGAGGATTCTCCCGTTCCTTTAAGTAAAAGTACAATCTTGCTATCGCCCTTTTCACAGGGTCACCGGAATTTATGAGATCATTTAAAACGGGCTCCACCCTTGCAGAACAAAGCCTTAGCTTTAGCATCGTGTTTCTTAGCCCAACCCAGTCAAATCTTGCGACAATCGACCCTATTTCTTTGTCATTCTCAACAAGTCTGACCATTTCGGAATTAAAATGTTCCTCAAATCTTGACTCAAAGATTGCCGGGTCAAGAATCTCAAACGAGGGCGTAAGTCCAGATGCTATTGCGTTTGCCCTCAAAATTGATGAAGCAAACGAATCTATTGTGCCAATGTGTGCGGGTGCAAGTTTTCCTATCAGGCGACGGAAACGCCTTTTTTCAGTTTCAGATTGCGCTAATTGTATATGCTCAATTATCTTCTCGCGGATTCTCTCCTTAATCTGGGTGGCGGCGTTCCGTGTGAATGTTATCGCAACAAACTTTGCAAGAGGTTCAGGCTCGCCAGCGCGAATCAGATTCTCAATCTCACAAATGAACCTCTTCACAAGCTCAGTGGTCTTGCCACTCCCGGCACCCGCACGAATTATTTCTGCATCCAATTCCACTTTGTTATTCATCCCGGTTAATTAAAACAGTCTCCTCCTCTGGTTTTTTTCTGTGCCCCCCTTCTGAGTTGAAGTTTTTATTTTTACCCTGTCTTGAGCAACTTTTAGTCTATCCCCTGAGCCTTCTGAAGCCTTCCTGAGTAGTCCACGAATATTGTTTTCCACTCGGTGAAGGTATCAAAGCAGGTTTTGCCAGCCTCACGGTGTCCGTTGCCTGTCCCTCGCATACCACCAAACGGTAGATGAACCTCAGCCCCGATTGTGCCCGCATTTATATATACAAGTCCTGTGTCAATCTTCTCCATTGCCTTAAAAGCCTTGTTGACATCGCTTGTGTAGACTGATGTTGATAAGCCGTAATTCGTTTCGTTGTTTATCCTGATCGCGCTATCAAAATCCTCGGCCTCAATCAATGCGATTACGGGTCCGAAGATTTCCTCCTGTGCTATTACACTATCGGGCTTAACATTATCAAATATTGTTGGCAAGAAAAATGAGCCCGAGGAGAGCTTGGGGTCTTCGGGGCGAGACCCGCCACAGATAAGGGTAGCCTCTTTCTTGCCAATTTCAACATAGCGCTCCACAACCTTCACCTGCGCCTCCGAAACAAGCGGTCCGACATCCGTCTTCGGATCAAGTCCGTTCCCAAGTTTCAAATTCTTGGTCCTTTCGACAAGCAGCGGTAGAAGCCTTTCTTTAACACCCTTTTCAAGGATCAGGCGTGAGCAAGCGGTACAGCGCTGCCCTGTTGTTCCAAAGGCTGACCAAATAATCCCCTCAATTGCAAGCTCTATGTTCGCGTCGTTCAGGACTATAATAGCGTTTTTCCCGCCCATCTCGGTGTGAATTCGTTTATGCTTCTTAGGTGCTCGCTGGAGCAAATGGGTTCCGATTTCCGTTGACCCGGTGAAGGAAATCATCCCCACCCGATTATCCTCAAGCACAACATCGCCAAAGGTGGTCCCATCCGAAAAGACGAGATTCAAAACTCCCGCGGGCAACCCTGCTTCCTCAAGGATTCGGACAAGATTGTATGCACTTTTGGGAGTGTAGCTTGCGGGCTTAAATACGACTGTATTTCCTGCGACGAGCGCTGGCATAATCTTCCAGGTCGGGATGGCGAGCGGGAAATTCCATGGCGTGATTGCAGCAACAACGCCAATCGGCACCCGCATACACATTGCCCACTTATTCGGGAGTTCCGACGGCACAACCTGACCATCCATCCTTCGCCCCTCGCCAGCAGCGTAATATGTCATATCAATCCCCTCCTGAACATCCCCTCGCGTTTCCTTCAAGACCTTCCCCATCTCCATAGTCATCTCACGAGCAAGTTCTTCCTTGCGTGCAAGGAGCAGTTCGCCCGCCCGAAATATAATCTCTGCACGACGAGGCGCCGGCATAGAACGCCATCTGTCAAGCGCTTTGTACGCAGATTCTATTGCCTCAACAATATCCTCGCGCGTTGAGCGCGGAAATTCGCCAAGCACCTCACCTGTCGCAGGATTAATGTTCGGATAATATCTTCCTTCTCGGGGTGATTTCCATTCCCCGTTTATATAGTTCATAAACCGTTCCATACTACCTCCTTAATTTTTCCTTCGCATCAAAATATAAATTCAAGTTAAACGGTTTGCAAGAAAAAAGCAAAGGCGAGCTCGTTTTTTGAGGCTTTCGTTTTATGGGGTAAGATAGCCCCAGATTATCGTGCTCGAAGTTATCGATACCGAACGATTTTCACCGCACACACCTGTCCCGTAAAAATACCCGCTGAGCTTGTTATAGATCCTTGTGCCCCCCGGTATTGCGACTGGTATTGAATAGTAAATCTCTTTTTCGGCAGTCTGTGAGATGCTCCACTGGTCAGCAGCGAGAAGCTCAGAAGCAATAACAGCGGAATATGCGTTTCTCAGTATTAGCGAACTTGTGCTCCCCCAGGGCAGGGATGTTGAAAGGCTTATACCATAAAGATAAAGCGTTTTTCCCGCCGGCACCTCGTAGACAAGAACGCTGTCGCTTCTTGTGACTGGGTTGCAGGAGACGAAGGCGAAATCAAACTGAAGATACATAACAGAACGCCATAGATTTGCCAGACTGAATCCCGCTCCCGCACAACCGAATATCACTTTTATTGAATCACCGAAATCCGACATTGTAACACCCGGCTCTGCAGATAGTATGAGATGTCCGTGATGTCGTTCGCCTGCTGGCGTACTTATGGAATATATTGCGTTCTGTGTGTTAATCGCGCTCAGTGCGTAAGGGACCGAAGATAACTTTTGTCGGGGTGCAAGAGTAACTGTGTCAACCTGAACCTCCACCCAGTAAGGCTCGGAAAAGTCGACCGAATCAGGAAATCCCGATAGTTCAACTGAGAATAAACCCTTACTGATTACAACATCCGGAATTCTTCTTTCGTAGATTGGGCTGCCACCAATCTCGGATGTGTAGAGCCTAAATGTTATGGGCAGTGTATCGTTTATTCCGACGCCGATGGAATTTGTGAGTTTCCCCTGATAATTGAAAGCTCTTGGCAGGGCGCCTGTTCCCACAAAAACAAGAGCCACCAGGAACAATAGCCACCAGCGATATCTCATTTACGCTCCTATAAAATTTTTAATCTGTTTCAGGTGGTTCTCCGCTTTAGCAAAGTTTACGGTTTTATTCTGCTACCTGGCGAACAGCATCTATGATTGTGCCATCCCTATATTCAATAAGGGCAACAATCCTGTCTTTAAACTTCGGCTTCTGCGGGACCCCTGTAATTTCGTCAACCTCTTTTTTGATATCCTCAAGTTTTCGGATTGGCAATCTGGAGCCTTTGGTCGCCTCTATCAAATCCTCGCGGGCGGGATTTATAGCAATGCCCCTTTCGGTGACAATAACATCAATGGTCTCGCCCGGTGTCGTGACGGTTGTTACCTTGTCAAGGATAATCGGGATGCGCTTTCTGTAAGATGGAATGACAATCATAGAAAGTTTTGCTCCCGCAGCAACATCAGGATGTCCGCCAATCCCATGCAGAAGCAAGCCATCCGAATGGGTATTGACATTTACATTGAAATCAAGATCAACCTCGGTCGCTCCCAGAAAGCCAACATCGGTAACATTAACTATGCATCCCTTGGAGTGTATATTTGCATACATCCCGATTGAGACCTCTATGTGATTGGGGTCATTGCGAAGCGATTCAATAGATTGGGGGTCAAAAACCTGGCCATCAAGAAGAACGCGGGTGAGCCCTTTGTGAAGGAGTTCCACGGCGAAACTCGTTATACCGCCGTTTACGAAACTCGCCTTAATACCCTCGGCTTCCATCATCTCGCCGAGAAACTTCGTTATTGCGAGCGATATCCCTCCAGCGCCTGTCTGGAAAGAGAAGCCATCACGAAGGTATCCTGCTTCCTTTATGAATTGCGCAGCGTACTTTGCGATAAGAAGGCGCGTTGGCGAGCGGGTTATTTTCGTTGTCCCCGAAAGGATCCCCGCCGGGTCCCCAAGCCGCGGCACAACAACAACATAATCCACAAGGGTTTGAGGGATTGAAATCGGATAACAGGGGTAAGGCACAAGGTTGTCGGTCAGGACCACAACCTTGTCGGCATATTGGGCATCAGCCACAGCATACGAAAGAGGTCCACAGGCAGAAGGACCATACAAACCGTTTGCGTTCCCGTACTCATCAGCGCAGGGGGCTGCAATAAAGGCGACATCAATATGAAGGTCGCCATCCTCAATTGCGCGCACCCGCCCACCATGAGAGCGAAGAATAGCCACAGTTTCCATCCCACCACGAGAAACAAGCTCGCCTATTGGACCGTTCATTGAGCCCTGAATATTGCGAATAACACCGCTTTTTATGTGTTCAATCAGAGGCTTGTGAATCGGGAACAAGGCGGTCGGCGCAAGTGTCAGCCCCTTAATCCCCATTTCCGCAATGGCATCAACAACCATATTCACAGTGTAGTCACCATCGCGAAGATGATGATGAAACGAGATTGTCATACCATCTTTCAGCCCTGTCGCGCGAATCGCCTCTTTTAGGTCCTTGAGCAATTTTTTTTCGCCAGGCTTCGAAACAGGTATTCGTGGCGCATACTTCCTCCCTCCCCCCTCATCAGCATAAGCGCCCCTAAACGGCTTTAATTTGCGACCATCAAGCTCCGTCGGTACATACCTGCCTAAAGCATTTTTTACTAATTCCATATATCCTCCCTTTCTTATCCCTGCTAACATCAACAAATTCAATTTCAAATTTCTCCTTGAAACCCCAAATTAGAGCCGAAGCCACTTCCTCAACCTGTGGTCTGAAACCGAGGCAATCCCTAAGGGTTGTGCTTTTTTGTGCAAGATTTCTTTCTGAGCGATTTACGAACTCCTCAAGCATAAGGTACCCACGGTCTAAAAGGATTGAACCCTGCTGAAGAAACGCCCCTTTAAGCCTTCGTTGAGCGCTCCCAACTAATTTTTTCCCGTTGTGGGTTATCTCGTATTTTGAGGTTGAGGAAAAACAGCTTGGATTTTTTATCCCAGCACCATTTGGGGCGCCCTCATTAACAGAGCACTCCACACCGAGTTTGTTAAGCCCGTATGCGATTGCGGTATTTATCCTGTAGTAGCTTTTTAAAAGGGAAAGACGAGCAAGGGGATGGGATGGTGGGACAACAAGCGAATATGTTAGTTCGTCAATGTGAAGGATTGCGCGCCCACCTGTCGGACGAACAACTATATCTATACCGCGCTCCCTGCACAGGTCAGTTTTTATGTCATCCAGTTTTTGGTGAAACCCAAGCGATATTGTTGGCTTTTCCCACTGGTAGAATCTCAAAATGGGGCAATCAAGTTCCGAAAGGGCAAACCTCAAAAGTTCTTCATCAAGCGACATATTATATGCCCCACTGCGCGCACCCGAAAAAAGAAGATACCAGAACTCCATCAGATCAGTTTCTCTTTTTTAAGATTTTCAAGGATGAATTCTGCTGCTTTTTCGGGGTCAGTTCCCTGGATAATTTCCCCACAGGCGCGTTGAGGCGGTGTGAATACTTTAATAACCCTCGTTGGTGAGCCCTGAAGCCCGACATCCGATTCTTGAAGAGCGAGGCTTTCGCGGTTCATAATGGTTATACTTTCCTTCTTCGCCCGCAACATACCGCGCAATGAGGGAAGCCGTGGTTCTTTGTCCCCCTTTACAATTGAAACCAGACAGGGAAGTGGTAGTTCAATTATTTCTGTTCCGCTCTCGCTTATTCGCTCAAATTTTCCTTTGCCATCCTTGATTTCTATTACTCTTCGGACATATAGTCCCTGTGGGAGTCCGAGAGCCTCTGCAATACCGGGACCGACCTGAGCAGTATCACCATCCGTAGCCTGGCGCCCAACAAAGATGAGATCAAAGTTGCCGAGCTTCTTTATAGCTGTTGATAATGTCTTCGCGGTTGCCCAGGTATCAGCCCCAGCAAATGCTCTGTCAGAGAGAAGTATGGCTCTATCAACCCCCATAGCAATGAGATTTCTGAGATTGGTTTCAACCTTCGGCGGTCCCATAGATATAACGACAACTTCGCCACCATATCTGTCGCGCAAATCCAGAGCCGACTCAACCGCATACATATCAAAAGGATTTATGATCGCCGGAACCCCTTCACGGACAAGGGTATTTGTTTTCGGATCAATTTTGACATCCGTTGTGTCCGGAACCTCTTTCACACAGACGATATACCTCATATTCCCCCTGTCGGATTATGTATAAAATAAACGAAATAGGGCGCGTTGACAACGACAAATTTTGGTTAGCGGCTATAAATTGTCGTATATCCCCGTTTTGGTCTCTTGTGCATTTTAAGCCCTCCGCAATTGGGGCTAAGCCTTTAGTCCCTTTTTCCACCCACGCAATCCACCCCGCGGACAATCCTGCTTTCTTTTCGCTTGACAATATTTGTATTAGTGTTATTTTACAGAAAAGGCGGAATGGGGATAATGAGAGATATTTCAATAAGGTTCAAACTTCCGTTCTACATAGTTATTCTTGCTACCGCGATATTTTCGGCAACGGGCACGACTATGTTAAAGCATTTATATGATATCCGGGAAGAGGAGTTCAAGCGGGAACTTATATCTCTTGCGCAACTTATTTATGCAACAAAGGGTGCGGATACGACATTCAGCTTGCAGGAATTAGAGCTTCCATACTCAGTTTATTTGCTTGGCGAACGCGAGGGGTTCCTTCGCGTGGTAGACTCTTACAATCCAAACCCGCGAGGACCAAACGAACTTCTTTTCCAGTTCACATTCAGAGGGGAGGAACCTTTTGGTCTACTCCCGCGGTCGGAAGCGCTCCGAATATTCGGAAGCCCATTTTCTGCGTATGCGAGGGTGATGTCCGGAAAAGGGATTGTTGTTATTGCTGTACCTTTTGATATGATCAATAGATTCACTAAAAACATAAAACGCGACTTTATACTCCTCTATTGTCTTGCGATTCTTTCTACACTTATAGTTTCAATAGTGATTGCGGATTCGTTTTCCAAAAGGCTTAGTACAGTTGGTAGTGTAGCAGAGGCGCTCTCGCAGGGAAAGATAGAAAAGCGTGTGGTTTCGCCTGGCGGTGATGAGATTGGTATTATCGGACAGAATCTTAACGCTTTTGCAGATCTTGCGTGGGAGATAAATAAGCATAACGATGATCTTATGCGAGCTTTCAATTGTATTGAGGTTCCAATGGCAATCGTTTCGGGCGATGGCTGCATTATCGAGGCAAACCTTGCCTTTGAGAATCATTTCGGCACGCGAAAGGGAAAATGCTACGAGATACTTGAACAAACACAAAATGCTGACCAGTCAAGTATACTTCGGGCTTTGAAAGTTCGCGAAAAAAAGGAAATTGTGAGATACGCACCAAAGAGTGGCAAAAAATTTATAATTAAATTCCTCCCGCTTGAAAATGAACTTAAAGGCGGGCTTTTGTATGGTGTTGAGGAAAATGTCCCCAAAGATGATCTGGGAATCATTGGCATTTCAGCCCGGGCAATTATAAAAAAGATTTCTTCGTCATTGGGCATTATCGAGGGTTTTGCGCGGGAATTGCTCGCGAGCGAAAAAAAGGGTGAGGAAAAACACAAACTTGAATCCCTCCTCAAACACTCGCTTCTAATTCGTCAAACGCTCGAGAGCGTCAGTGCCTATGCATCCGTACCTTTACCAAGTCCTGAAAAGTTTAGTATTGCTGAAGAAGTAAGTTCCGTTGTTTCTACTATTCCGGAGGGAGCAAGGCTAAAAATTACTGTTGAAATCCCCGAGAACCTGAATGTTGTTGCTGATAAATCTTTATTCAAAGAGGCTTTGGGGATTTTGCTTGATAATGCGCTTACCGCGACAAAGAAATCCGGCGAGATATTCATCCGTGCAACTGAAGACGATAAAAATGTTATAATTACTGTTGCAGATACTGGAACAGGGGTCGATAGCGCTGACCTCGCAGAAATACGAAAGCCGCTTTATTCTACATGGGAACGTCCCGGGCTTGGGCTGGCGAGGGTTGAAAAAATTATGGGCGCTCACGCAGGCATACTTGACATTATTAGCAGCAAAGGCAATGGCTTCCAAGCCAAACTTATTTTTAGAAAACCAGAAACCTGATTGGACTGAACCCGCTCATCCTGAACAGACCATTATTCCGCCGAGCAACCATTTTAGCTGACCTTGACTAAAACGGGATATCATCCTCAGCGCTTGTGGGTGGGATATCGGCTTCCGGCTCGTGCTCAATTGGTTCTTCTGCTACTTCCTCATTTGGGACCTCTGCAACCTCTTTCTTATCAAGCATCCTGAAATTGAGAGCGAAAATTTCTGTCGTAAAATGCCTGTTTCCATTTTTATCGTCCCAGCTTCTCGTTCTGATCCTGCCCTCAATAAAAACAAGGCTCCCCTTCTTGAGGTAGGTCCCGGCAATCTCGGCTTGCTTTCCCATAATAACGATGTTGTGCCATTCTGTTTCGCTTTTCAGTTCGCCGCTATTTTTGTCTTTCCAGCGCCTATCAGTTGCAATCCTGAAACTCGCAACGGGTGTTCCTCCGGGAGTATATCGCAACTCCGGATTGCTTCCGAGCCTGCCAATTAAAAATACCCTGTTAAGCATATTGCTCCTTTCGCTTTAACGCCTCCTCCAAAATCCGCTCAATCAACTCCACAAAGGTTAATCCTTTTGCCTTTGCAGCCATAGGGACGAGCGAGAGTTCTGTCATCCCCGGGAGCGTATTGACCTCAAGGCAATATAATTTTTGTCCATCATATCTGAAATCGACCCGCCCATAACCCGAGCATCCAAGCCCATTGTATGCCACAAGCGCATCGTGTTTGATCTTTGTCTCAACAGCCTCATCAAGTTCGGCAGGGCAAATGTATCGGCTCATACCCTTTGTGTATTTGCAGGTGTAATCGTAAAGCCCGTGGGAGGGCACGATTTCAACAACTGGAAGGGGTTCGGTTCCAAGAATTGACACCGTGAGCTCACGCCCGGGTATGTATTTCTCCACAAGACAACCGTAAGAATATTTATGAGCCTCCGCGATTGCCTGTGCAAGCTCCGCAGAAGCCTCAACATAACTTAACCCGAGCGTGGATCCGCAGGTTGCGGGTTTGATAATAACCGGGTAGCCAATCTCTGCTTTTATTCTTTCGTCTATCTTGTCAATGTCCATTTCAGCCCGATTTTCCACAGAGAAACCAGGCGGGGTGTTAAGCCCCAGTGCGTTAAAAATCCGCTTTGAATAAATCTTATTCATACTGAGCGAGGATGCCAGAGATGAAGATCCTGTATATGGTATATCGAGCATTTCAAGCACTGATTGGATGTGCCCATCCTCACCCCAACCACCATGATACCCGATGAATATGAGGTCAAATCTTGTGAGCTCTGACCACCTTCTTAACACATCGCTTTCAGCCCAATCAAGCTCCACAACCTTATGCCCGCACTCTTGTAGCGCGCTCGAAATCGCTTTCCCGCTTCTCAGCGAAACCTCTCGCTCGGGCGACACCCCGCCCATTAATACCGCTATATTCATGGCAAAATTAACCGGCTTTCGTGTGGCGAAATTATCTTTCGACTCTCCTGATCTTTATTCATCAGGGAAAATAAAAGCTGTCCAATATAGGGATTCCCTGATATGTAATGTTCTTTAAAAAATTTCAAAAGGGATTCTTCTCGCGACACGCACCTTAATAGATCTTCGTCCCCGATTCGGTATCCCGTTTTGGCGAAGTTCTCAATCTCCCGCATAAACTTGTTGAGCCATCTTTCCACCCTGTCAGACTGGAAAGGTGGTGTATAAATTATCCCGCTTTTTCTTATCCTGAGGAAATCCCTCAAAAACGCTAAAAATTGCCTCGCATCCTCATCAGTATAATTTATACTGCCATCAAGGGAATTAGCCAAAATATATCTGAACGCTCTTTGGGTTTGAAAATTCTCTCTCAAATCCTCTAATTCGCCCTTGGATAGCGACTGCAAATAGCGGCTGTAGTATTCGTGGAATCTGCTTTCTTGTTCGTCCTTCCACTTTTTAAAATAGATGCAGTCGGCATTGCACCGATAAGAATTCCTTTTCTCTGCACAGCACAGAGAGCAAATAGGAAGGTTATCAACAGGGCAAATTCGTTTTGCTACCCTACCGCAAACATTACATCTCGCACGACTTTTCACTTCTTCTTCCAAGTAAATCAATTATCCTTTTGAAGAACGAAAAACCCGAAATAATCCCACTGACAAGCGGGAAAAGCTTTCCTTGAAGTAAGTTCGCGAATTTCAGGGCGGAGTTGAAAAGGGCGAAATCTACGCTTTCCGTTTTCTCCCTTACACTTTTGACAGCAGTTTGAATTTCCTCAAGCGTTGAGGCAACTCGTGGCAATATCTCCTTTTTGGCAAAACTAATATTCTTCTCAACTTCCCCAATTAGTCGGATTAACCGCAGGACGAGGACGAAAAAAAGAACAACAACAAGCGCTAAAAGGATTGCAATTATTAAAAGGAACTGGGATATTTCCATTATTCAGGATTTTCCCTGAGCGCTTCCTTGACAGCCTCAGCCTTTGCTTTAAGTTCTTCTGCCTCTCGTGTGAGAGCCTCTTTTATAGCGGAGGCTTTTGCTTTACCCGCGGATACCAGTTTATCTATCTGCCTTTTGATATCCTCGCGGGTTTCCTTGCCGCTCTTCGGGGCAAAAATAAGAGCAATGCCTGCACCTATTAGCCCACCGAGAATAAACCCGCCTGCAAACGCCTTCCAGGTCTCACGATTCTCACAGCTCATATTTTTACCTCCCTTTCACGATTTACTTTAAATTTAATCCGATTTTTATTGTTGTCAATAGAAAATAACGCGATACAGCCTCTGCGGGTACAAGGAAGCTACCGGGCGCATCATTTAAAAAGTTTGTGAGTTCCCCGCCATTTAACCTCTCATATTTTTTGATAAGGTACTTTTTGGCAGAAATTCTCGCAAACAAGTATTGTTTGTGTGGTTATTTTTACTTGACACAAAAGCGAAATAAACTTATATTTGTTCCTGTAAAGAAAGGAGATTTATGTATCGCGTGTATCTATTGTTATTTTTGGCAATGCCAGCGTCTATATTTGCGCTACCTGTTGGGCTTGATGTAAAAATATACACTAACCCTGAAGAGCTCACAAGATATGGTCCTGATATCTATGTATTGCCCGATAATATTGGGACAACAGAAGTGAGATATTATGTGGTCGCGGAAAATTTTGGTACAACAGATGCAAGCCCTTGCACGCTTAAGGTAATCTTACCGCAGCCAAATTATCTCGTTTTGCCCTATGACCCCCAGCCAGTCTATCCACCAGATTTCCGTCTTGTAAGCCACAATGATGAGGAGTATATATTTGCAACCAGTAATCTACAGGCTGGCACAAGAAGACTTTTCACAATGAACATTATAGTTGATGTACAAAGGCTTCCGGGTCCTGTGAATCCCCCAAACTGTGTGACGCTTCAGGCTGACGCTTTCTTATTTTGCCCGCAGGAATTTGAAAGCTACACCGATAACACCACCTTTTGCAAGATTACCTCCGATAGTGTATTCTCAAATCTCTGGATAACAAAAAGGGTAATTGATGGTGATTGTGCTACAGAGCGTATTACCTATACGATAGAATATGGCAACAATGGAACAGAACCAGTCGATAGCGCTGAAGTGTGGGATATACTTCCTGAGGGCTCGACACTTATAGGTTCAAGTATTCCCCCGGATCTATTCCAGGGAGGAAGACTTATCTGGGAACTACCCCGGCTTCTGCCCAATAGTTCAGGGATAATTGATTTGACAATTTCAATTTCTGGAAGTCCACGCCCCGCATTATTTACGAATACCGCAAGGATTTATTCGCCAGGCGCCGAGTCAACCCTCGCTGACAATTCAATCTCAGTGGATTTCTTTTGCCCGGATACGCAAACAAGTTGCTTTGACCTTAAAAGTGAGGTTCGTCTTGTAAGTTCAAATAATGTTCTTTTCCCTGACAGTTCAATGAGCTACATTGTAATCGTTTCAAACATAGGCTCGCGGGAAGCAAATAATGTTACAATAACAATAGACCATTCCCCTTCCTCCATTTTTGGTTCACCGCAAACGCTCAATCTGGTGGTCAGTTCCATCCCACCAGGTGGGGATACTACCTTTACAATTACTGCTCCACAGGTAAGCTCTACCTGCCAACCACAATATAATGAAGCGTGGGTCGTTGTCAATGTTAAGCCAGGCGTGGGCGATTGCGATTCCTCGAACAACAATTCCATCTTGCGAGTGCCTTACAGGTGCATATCCGAATGCGATAAAAGACAGGTACGGGCAACGACAAGGATTATTACTCCGAATGGGGATGGCTATAATGATGTTGCCTTCTTTTTCCCGAATGGGGATGTGAAAATCAAAATATTCAATACGCAGGGAGTACTCGTGAGAACACTTTATGGTACACAGGGCTGGGACGGGAAGGACGATAGCGGTGAGGAGCTTGAACCCGGCGTTTATATCTGGCAGATATTCTGTCCAGCTTCAGAGTCCTCTCCACTTTATAGTGGGACAATCGCTATAAAACGATAGGGGGAGCAATGAAAATTGGTAGTATTTTACTCTTTGTCTGTATTGCTTTCTTATCATCAATTTCAGCTGAGAATGAGTTTGGGACTCGGTCAATCTCACTTGGCGGTGCTTACACGGCGCTCTCGGATGACTGGGAAGGATTAGGAAATAATCCTGCAGGGCTTGTAGATATTGATAAATATACAATGGGCTTGACATTCAGGCGGCTACTTTTTAAAACTGATGAGGACGCGCTTTATAGTGGGGCAATGGGGTTTATTTTGCCCTGGAAGAGATGTAAGGAACCATCATTTTTAACGCTCACCTTCGGACTTGGCGCAACATATTTTCGGAGCGAACTCACAAACAAAGCAGGATTGATTCCAGCCCTATCATTGGGTTTTGGAGGCTCCAGAAACAAAACGGTAAAGTTAGGGATTAAATCGCGGATTGAAAAATTAAACTACGATGAATCATTTGCGGAAGCAAGAAACGACCCGCTTTTAAAAAGCAATCCCGGCTTCAAATATGCTGTTGATGCTGGCTTGATTTTCGAGTGGGGCGTTTTTCGGATTGGTATGCTTGCTGAAAATATTAACGAACCCAATTATTCTTCAGAAGGGCTCGAAAGTGGGGAGATTTCCCGTTTGTATAAAGCCGGGCTATCGCTCGATTTTTCATCGTTCAGATTCGCTGTCGATGAGTCCTATAAAAGCAGGTTCGGGCGCTGGCGAACAAACGCAGGGTTTGAAACTAACTTATCACAGCATCTTTCTTTGAGGGTCGGGATCAATGGGAAAGAGTACTTTACCGCCGGGCTTGGGGTATCTGTTGAGCGTTTTCAAATTGGATATTCAGCCCTTTTCCCTAACCAGTATGCCCCTCAAAGGCTCACAACCCATTATCTCTCGCTTGCTTATAGTGTGCCCCGGAGTGATAAGCCGGATTTTATTCCTAAACCCGATACGCTTATAGTCTATATGAGCTGTGGCGAACTCGATTCTTTTTCTGCTCCGAAAGGAATTGTCCGTGTAAAAAATTGCTCCTATTATGGTGGTGTGAAGGTAGCCATTGCATCGAAAAATTGGTCTCCAGCTGGCAAGCCCTCCTATCCTGAGGCAGCGGTCTTTAGCCTCGAGGATTACGATAAAAGTAAAGGTGGTTATATTTTCACATTGCCAAAAGCAATGGTCAACTCAATTCTTCAACATCCTGGGAAAGAAGAGATTGCTCTGTTTGTGGATATTGACAATGAAGTTGATGAATCAAATGAAAACAATAACATTAAAGTATTCCCGGTGAGGGTGGTTGAAAGTTGCGGGAATATAGCGCTAACGGCAAAAGCAATACCCAATTGTGGCAAGGATTATTTCCGCGTGGGGGCGCCTATAAAATTTGAACTCACAATAAGATTCGATAGCGCTGGGGTACCACCAGGGTATGTAAAGGTCGGGTTTTATACAAGCGAACCGACCTCAAGGGATGCTTTGCCTATAGCAATGGATTCAATTTCGCTTGCCAATCTGGAACTGGAACCCGAAAAAGGGCGAGTTCAAGAACAGGTTTCTTTTTCTAAAATAGTCGAATTGCCAAAGACAGCGCCAAAGGAGATATATATTAAAATTGATCCTGAGAACAAGATACCCGAGACCAACGAGACCGATAACACAGTGAGGCTTGAGATACCTTTTGCCCCCGCACTATCTGCAACTGTAAAAACGGTGTCGCCTGTTTTATTGCCAATTTCGTATGTGGAAGAACCGATTATTCCTGTGGTTTATTTTGATGAGCGCTCAAAAGAACTAATCTTTGATGGCAAACACAACTCAGAGATCCTTGATACAATTCGCGCTCGCCTTAAGGCTAACCCCGATCTTACCGTTGAGCTCCGCGGGTACTACGACCCATTTATGGATAGCGAAATTTTCAACCTAAACGAGTTTAACGCAAGGTCTACAGGAACACCCAGGAAAGAAAAATTATATAAGACCCATGTTGATAGTTTAACCAGGTTTTATATAAAGCGGAATGGGAAGGTTCTTCAGCGTCTTGCCCTGGAGCGCGCTCAGGTTGTTCGCGATTATATCGTTCAAAAAGACCCGGATTTGTCAGCGCGAGTGAAGATTGGAAAGGATTATTCTATGTGGGTTGGGGTTAATAATTATCTTGAGCCCGATCCCAAATCCTGGTTTGAAAATCGACGAGTTGAGATCAGAACAAATGAAAGTTCGCTTTACAACCCCATTGTTCACAAACTTACATCAGGTAAGGGTTCGCCAGGAAGGATAACATTTGATATTTCAGGCGGTATTGGTGAACCCATCATAAGCGCAGCAATTTTAAACGGGTCAAAAACAATAAGAGAGATTAGCAACAATGGGACGGTTTTAAACTGGGATGGGCTTGATAAGGAATCGCAAGCTGTTGAGCCTGGTGTCTACGAGGTTGAGGGTACTATTACTGATGGCTGTTCCATTGTTCCATTCAAAACCTCAATAGCCGTTACATATCAAATGGAGGTAAGAATACTCAGGCTTTACCAATTCAACATGGAAAAAGCGGAATTTTATAGTCCGCCGCTTGAGCACACAAAACAGTTTGTTAAAAAATCTGTAGAGGAAACGAAGAGAACCGGTAGCAAGATTATTATTGAGGGCTACGCCTGTTATTTGAAACTCTTCGGTTCGGCTACGAACTGCCAACTTTCTTTGAAAAGGGCAAAGGAAATCGCAAAGTTGCTTAACCTTACTGATATCGAGGTTCGTGGTTGTGGGGATAATTTCAATTGCGGAGAAGTGCCTCAAAGTGACGGTTGTAACTGCGGGATAAGCTGTTCAGGTAGCTGGCACGAGATGATGAAGAATCAGGTAGATACCCCGGCTTCAAGGGCAAGGTCAAGGGCATCAATACTTGTAATAGAAAATAAACAATAGGGTTGCCAAACTAAAGCCCAAGCCGATTCATTGAATTAATTATTGTCGGTGGCTCCGGGCTTATGATTTGCTCAACTGAATGATTGGTGCCAGGAGTCTGTTTTTAACCCTGCTGAATCGAAAAATCTTTCGCGCTCATAAAAACCACTTGCCAAATTCAAATTAGTTTTTTTATTTAATAAAAACCTTTGGGGGTCTTATGGGTATATTTGACAAGAAAGAGACAGAAGTCGAACTTTTATTTTACAAGCATTTCAACAAGGTGGAGGAAACCATACGAGAATTCCAGTTGATGATATACGACTATTTGAAAGGCGAACAGCGTTTCAAGGACCGGTCGTTTCAAGTGCATACGCTTGAACACGAGGCTGATATGGTTCGCCATGAGGTTGAGCTGAAACTGTTTCAGGGGGCATTTCTGCCAATCTACCGCGAGGATTATCTTGTTCTCATAGAAATGATAGATAAGATTGCGAACAGGTGCGAGGACGCGGCGGATTTCCTCACCCTCACACACCCCACCATTCCCGATTTCCTTCAAGAGGATATGATTAAAATTACTGACGCTACCGTTGCCACATTTACGCCGGTTAAGGAGGCGTTCGGGCTTTTTATGAAAGATGTTCAGAAGGTCTTCGGGTATTCGGAGAAGATCAGCACAAGGGAGCAAGAGGTTGATAAAATTGAGTGGCATATGATTACAAAAATCTTCAATTCCGAACTTAGCCTTGCGGAAAAAATCCTTCTCAAAGAAATGGTCCAGCTTTTAGGGAAGATTTCAAATCGTATGGAGGATGTTGGCAATCAATTCGAGATACTGGCGATAAAAAGAAGAATGTAGCAGATAATTATTAAAAGCGTTATGATTGATTACTTCTACATATTAGGCGGAATTTATTTTGGTTGGAGCCTTGGTGCGAACGATTCTGCTAATGTTTTCGGGACAGCGGTTGCAACAAGGATACTTAAATTCTGGGTCGCTATTCTTTTTCTATCCGTATTCGTGTTTGTGGGGTCAATACTTGAGGGTCCAAAATGTATGCAAACAATGAGCAATGTTGCGACAATAAGTTTGAAAATGACAGCTATTGTGACAGTCTCTTCTGCAATAACAATGACTGCATTGACGATATGGGGGATCCCGGCTTCAAGTTCTCAGGCGATAATGGGGGCAATAATTGGTGCGACGATACTTCGCGGGTCGCCCAACTGGTCGGCTTTTCTTAATGTCGTGCTCTGCTGGATTGGAACCCCTATAGGCGCTGCAATAATCGCGTTTTTATTGTATCGCTTCCTTGATGCCATTCTTAGTCGTACGCTCGGGATGTCCGGGGCTAAATTCAACACATTTATTCGTTTCGGTATTATAATTACAGGATGTATGGGGGCATATTCGCTTGGGGCAAACAATGTAGCAAATGTTACAGGGGTATATGTTGCCGCAAAGCTAATAAGTCCCTTTACTGCTTCAGTCATTGGCGCCATAGGCATTATTCTTGGCGCAGCAACATATAGCAGAAAGGTAATGGAAACTGTCGGGCACAAAATAACGCTTATAGGACCACTTGCGGCGCTTGTGGCTGTTGCTGCTGAATCCATTACAGTTTATATCTACACGCAGGTGGGGGTGCCAGTTTCAACCTCACAGGCGATTGTCGGCGCTGTCGTGGGAATTGGGCTTATCCGCGGAATTAAAGCGGTAAACAAAAGGATGATAGGCGAAATAATCGCAGGCTGGCTAACCACGCCCCTGGCATCCGGAATACTTGCATTTATTGGGTCTTTATTTATCAGGTAAAATCAATTCCCGCCCTAATTTTACCGCGAACATCAACAGTCCAGAGACATCCACCAGTTTTAATGCTTGACTTTATTCATAGTTTTTCATATTATTAATGTGAAAAAAGTCGTCGGGTAGCGAGGGGGAAAGCGTATGAAAGAGATGTCCAGAATAATATCTTCCTTTGAAAACCGGGCTTTCCCCCTGCCTTACGGGATTATCTGGTTATTATCAATTATACTGCTCCGCAATTTCCTTGAGGCATTTTCAAGCGAAACTTACCTCTACAGGTTTTCTTGGTTTTTCGTGCATTACCCATTATTTTACATTGCACTTTTTATCTATCTTGCGCTTTTAATTTATTTGCTTTCGCGAGAACGAATTGAGTCCGTTTTTCGTGTAATGCTTGCGTTTTTCCCGGTGATTCTCCTTCCGCCCATTATAGACATAATCGCAACAGGCATAGGCGGCTCAAAGATGCGTTATTTATCGAGCGACCTTTACCAAAATTTCTTCACATTCTTCGGCTCCCCTTTTAACTCGAGAACCGGGATAACTATGGGCATCAAAATAGAAATTTTAATAATCCTTATCGCGATTTTCTGCTATTTGCTCGCAAAAAGGAAAAATATCTTGACCCCCATAATAGGCACAGTGGCATCATATATCCTGATTTTTTTCTTCGTGTCAACCCCGGTGTTCAAGAACGAATTTACACGCTTACTGCAGAGGTACCGACTTGTTTCGGATATGGCTTACCTCTCTTTTGAACTTTATTATATCATTTTAATAATAATTGGTGGGGCGCTTCTGCTTCTCGCGTATGACAGCAAATTATTACGGGTGATACTTTTTGAGTTGAGGCTTCCACGGTTACTGCATTTTCTTCTTATGTTTTTTGGCGGTCTCTGGCTTGGACTTAAGGGCAGACTCACTTTATTCAAATCACTGAACACATTTGACTTCATCTTCATCTGCGTCGCTATTGCTTTTTTGTGGCTTTTCGCAGTGCTCACAAATGACATCTTTGATACTGCCGGCGATAAGCTCTCAGAGCGTCAAAAACTGCTAACAAAGTACAATGTGAACAAAGGCATAATCAAAGCCATAACAGCAATCACGCTTATCACTGGACTGGGAATTACCGCCCTTGTTGATTACAAATACTTTGCCCTCGGATGCGTATTCACAGCCCTTTACTGGATTTATTCCGCCCCACCGTTCAGGCTCAAGAGAATCCCGATCGTTGCGACATTTATAATTGCTTTTGCATCTTTAACACTAACATTGATGGGCACAATACTTGCGGGCAATCGCCTATCAGAACATAGTTTAAAAGCCTCAGCGCTTATCCTTGTTTGTTTCACGCTCGCTTTCAATGTGAAAGACCTTAAGGATATAGAGGCTGACAAATTCGAAAAAGTATATACAATACCGGTGCTACTTGGCAAAAAATATGGCAAACTTGTTGTTGGCGCACTTTCTTTTCTCGCGTTTTTACTTGTGCCGATTATCCTCGGAAGCTCAAACCCTCTATTCTTCCTCATTTCCCTTCTTGCGGGTCTTATAACTATCTTCATTTCAACAAGAAAGACGGTTCACGAATGGGCTTTTTTTCTCCTTTATTATTCCTATCTTTTTTGTATATTTATATTGCTTCCATATGGAAAAGAAGCCTTGCTACAAGTGAGGTAAAATCAGGAATGGTTAAATTAACGAAAATGAAATTAACTGAGTATAAAAAAGAGGGGGCAAACAAAATGCCTCAATTGCAAACCCAGGGATAACTTGTAAAATAAGGAGGGGTGTATGCGTTGTTTGATGCTTTTTTTGATCGCCTTTTTAGGGGCGTTTTGTATTGTTGCTGCATGGTCGGAGGAGAACAAATACCCCGTTCCCGCCACGGAAGAAGCGGATCAGATCGCGATGCTCAAGGGGATTGGGGTAAAGGTTCTTGGGCGGTTGCGCGAACTTGAATACCTCGCAAAGCAAGCAGAAGATATAGTTGAGCTTGATGGTATCCAGGCGGATATTCGGGTTATGGAAAACATTATGCGCGCGCTCAATAACGGTGACCTTGATGGAGCAAAATTATATTTTCCGCAGTGCAGTCCACGGATTTTGCGCCTTAAAGATGAGGTCTTATGTGAACCCGCGAAATGCGACAGGAATAGCCCCAATCCCATTTATGTTTTTCGCCGTCCGGATAGCTGGGGAAAGCCTATCCAGATAGTCCCAAAAGCACCAAAAGACCCAAACCCGGTTCCGCCTGAGCCCCAAACTACGGATGTTTTATACCCGAGCCCTGCAACAGTTTTTTGTGATATTGTGCATCACAAGGATAATGTGAACGAGTGGTACGACGACCCATTGGGACCCGCAAACGATGTTGGATACAGGATAAATATTGCCGGAATGATTTTCTGGACAGGAAGAGCATCTGTCAACAACAACGATTTTGACTGCGACCTAATGCTTTCTCAAAGCGTGTATTCAAGCCCGAGCATCGTAATTGAGGCATGGGATGTTGATGGTGGCTGGTCATTCTCGAATCAAATTGATATTAGCCCAACTGGTTCCGAAATCAATATTACCTACTCCCTTTCGAATAAGACATGGAGCGGTGAGGTTTCTACCCCATACGCAGAGCAAGACGCCAATAACGCTTGCTGGTTCTATATTGAAAGCGGGTACGATGACGAAATGGGCAAGGGTATCAGCTGGGTGCGAGACGAGACAAATCACCGAAGCGGTGCTGTTTTTGGCGGTACAAGCTCTTCAAGCGCGCCAGTAATCCAGAATAACGCCGGGCTTAAATATCAGGATGCTTTTACAAATCCTTCCTCAAATAGGTGGATGTATTATAAATTCTATGTCCAGAGCGGGGATTACTTCCAGATTTACCTTGATGACCTTGAATACGATTACGACTTATACCTTTACAACCCGAGCGGAACACAAAAAGATTACAGTTCGAATGGGGGAACAACCGCAGACCATGTTGAGTATACAGCCGATGTTTCAGGTTGGTGGTATATTGGGGTTTACGCATACGATACAAGCACCCCCTCAGGCGAGACCGGATGGTTTACGCTTCGCTTTTCAGACCAGTTAGTTAACGACTATAATTACATTACCCTTCCAAGCTCGGGCGAGCGTGGATTCGGGATCTCAAGCTACAACGGCGTTTATAACTATAACGACAATAACGACTACTATAAATTCTATGTCACAAGCGGTAGCGGAAGGATCAGATTTGTGATAACCCCCAGTTCCGGGACAGACTTTGACCTGTATCTTTACAACCCGAGTGGAAGCCTAATGGACTACTCATATAACACCGGTTCTACGCCAGACACAGTGGAATATGATGTGGATGTCACCGGGTTCTGGTACGCAAGAGTTTACAGATATTCTGGATGGGGCTATTACACCTTTTCGGCAGAACTTCTGAATTTAAACGACTCGTATGAGGATGATGACTATTGCTACCAGTGGCAATGGATAGCCCCAACGACCTCAAACCAGACGCAATCAAGAACGATATGGCCCGCGGGGGACTACGACTATATGCGTTTCACCGCCGTTTGCGGTAGAAAATATATATTTTACTCCACCGGTTCGCTTGACACCTATGGCTATCTCGGTACCGATAATTGTTCGGTTATAACAGAGAATGACGATGGCGGTGGTGGAGGCAACTTCAGAATTGAATGGTGTTGCACCGCTACAGGGAATTACAAATTATGGGTGCGCGCTTACTCATCAAGTGCAACAGGCAGTTATACATTGAACTACAGCTACACGGTTGATCCTGCCTGTAACGCTGATAGCTACGAAAGCGATGATGCCTGTGCGAGTGCAAAGCCCATTACCCCCGGCTCTATTCAGAACCACACGATAAACAGGGATGGCGCCGATATTGACTGGGTGACCTTCACAACAACCTATCCCGCCGATTTCTCCGTGTATACCTGGAGTTCTGACACGCTTGTGGACACAAGGCTCTGGCTCTACCGTGGGAGCTGTGCGAGCCTTACCGAGGTTGGGTATGATGACGATGGTGGACCTGGAACGCTATCCTGGCTGACAATGACCTGCCAGCCACCGGGAACCTATTATGTCAAGGTTGACGAATATGGGAATAGCGATAATATCTGCGCTTACACGATAAATTTAACACCGCTTGTTGATAGATCGGTTTCTGCGCCAACCCTTACCGCCCCATCCAATGGTGCAAGAACAACCGGGAGCAGCGTGACGCTATCGTGGAGCACGGTGAGCGGTGCGACGGGCTATCGTGTCATTGTTAACGGTACGCAAATTTACGATGGCACCTCAACTTCAATATCCTACTCGCCAACAAGATGTCAGAACTATTCGTGGTATGTTGTTGCTTACAATGCCTGCGCAAGTCAAAATTCCGAAACAAGAACTTTCAGGCATAATGGGCTTCCCGCTCTTTCGCTTTCAAGCCCAGCAAATAATTACCATAATACGACGGGAACGGTCAATCTTGTCTGGAGCGCAAGCGATTGCGATGGCGATGCAATCCAGTATCAGGTCTATTTCGGCACATCCAACCCCCCACCGCTTTACACCACAACCACCTCAACATCCATAACTGTTTCAACCTCCGACCGTTGCGAGCCATATTACTGGCGAATCCGCGCATATGATGGCTACGAGTATTCCGATTATACGGAAACGAGAGTATTCTATGAAAATGTCCCACCACCAACCCCAAGCCTCATATTACCCGGTGATGGCGGAAGGACTGTTGGGAATAACCCAACATTAACCTGGGCAAGCACCACGGATTGCAATGGCGATGCGGTTCAATATCAGGTTTATTTTGGAACCTCAAGCACACCGCCTTTATACACCACAACATCATCAAATTCAATTTCGGTTCCTACAACCGATTGCACACAGTATTACTGGCAGATTCGCGCCTACGATGGATATGAGTATTCCTCGTATTCAGGCACACGAACATTCAGGGAAAATGGGACACCATCAGCACCAACTTTGAACTCGCCGGCAGATGGAGCAACTGTTACCTCTACGCCCACAACCATAAGATGGAATAGTTCAACCGATTGTGATGGTGACCCGCTTACATATACCTATGTTGTTGACACGGAAAATCCACCAACGCCGCCTTACATTGCAACCGGAACCACAACCGGCACGACCTCAAGCCCGTTCCCAGTAGAACATATGAGAACCTATTACTGGCGCGTGCGAGCAAACGATGGCTTTGAGGACGGCAACTGGAGCAGCGTGTGGTCATTTAATGTCAGACTCCCAACCGTTATGATTACTATTCAGACAAATGTTTCGGGGGGAACAATCACTGCTGACGGGACACCTCACAGTTCGCCATATACGGTTGAATGGGTTGTTGGGAGTGTGCATGAGATAGGCTGTCCGAGCCCACAGATGGAAGCTGGCGACACGAGATACATATTCAGCAGTTGGTCAGATGGCGGGGCGCAATATCACAATATCACAGTGCCCTCAACCCCAACGACTTACACTGCCACCCTTACCCGTCAATTCAGGATAACTGTCACGAATAATCCAGCTGCTGCTGGTGGTGGGCAGGTCAGAGTGGATAGCATACCGGAGGCAGTACCTTATGTTGCCTGGTTTAACGAGGGCTCAACACACACGATTGGTGCGATAGATTCCGCAGGAACCCCGGACACAAGGTATATTTGGAGCAACTGGTCTGATGGTGGCGCGAAGACGCACAATATAACTGTGACCTCATCCTCGCCTCGCACATATACCGCTAATTTCATAACCCAGTATTATCTTACTGTGAACACCGGCGGACACGGAAGAGCAACAGGCGAGGGCTGGTATAATGCTGGTGCTAACGCGAGCTTTAGCATTGACCCGTATGCTGATGAGTCCGGCGGCGAGCGATGGCGCTTTACTTCGTGGATTGGGTCAGGATCAGGTTCATATAGCGGAAACGCTAATCCAGCAACTTGCACAATGAACGGTCCTGTAACGGAGACCGCGACATGGACGCATCAGTATTCGTTTGTGGTGTCAAATCCCGATGGCTACGATACACCAAACCCGGCACCCGGAACATACTGGTACGATGAAAACACAAATGTTAGTGCATCGGTTAGCTCGCCGTATAATGTTTCGGATGGTGTAAGGGCTATATGCACCGGTTTTACAGGAACTGGAAGCTGCCCATCAGATACGGGGAGTTCAGTATCTTTCACAATTAATGCGCCTTCAACGCTCCGCTGGAACTGGAAAATCCAGTATAGATTTATTGTGCAAAACCCATCCGGTTATGATGCGCCCAGCCCTCCGGTAGGCGAACACTGGTATGATGCTGGCACAACAGTAACCGGGAGCGTAAGTTCGCCAGTGGATACATTCTATTGTATCGGCTATGATGGCACAGGTTCTTTGCCATCGGGACCCGGCACGAGTTTCTCGTTTAATATCGGGATGCCGTCAAGCGTAAGGTGGAACTGGGCACCTGCAGGAGCAGTCAGACGACTTGTTATCGTCTGCCCCTATGATGAACCAAACCCGCCTGCAGGAACATTTTATTTCCTCAATAACACAAGGATTGAGGCGAGGGTTACGAGCCCCGCAAATAATCCAACTGACCCGGGAATCCGTTATCGCTGTACCGGTTGGACCGGCACCGGTTCAGTCCCCGCATCAGGCGACTCTTGCCACATAGAGTTTGTCATCACCCAAAACTCCACTTTGACCTGGAACTGGATAACACAATACAGGTTTGATCTTTCAAACCCTGGCAATCACGATTCCCCGCGACCTCCCGCTGGAACTTACTGGTATGACGCAGGGGCTACGGTTTCGGGTGATATAAATCTTCGCGATGGCAGTTTTGTTTGCGTTGGCTATGACGGCAGCGGGTCGATTGGCGATGGTGTTGATACTACATTTAGCTTCGCGATAAATAGCCCAAGCTCAGTTACCTGGATATGGATGAACGAAAGCGAGCTCGTTTATCTCGATGTTATATCTGAGCACGGAACACCCTCCCCTGTTCCCGGCAGGCATTTCTTCGTCCCGAACACCCTCGTGAATGCCACCTGTCCAGCTTCGGTCTCGGGCGGTGAGGGTATCCGCTATATCTGCACAGGATGGACAGGTACCGGAAGCGTTCCCGCCTCAGGATCAACTAATGCGGTAAGTTTCAATATAACTATGAATTCATCAATAACTTGGAACTGGCGAACGGAATTCAGACTGACAATCTCAAGCGCCTTTGATACACCCAACCCCTCAAATGGCGACCACTGGTACTCAAGCGGATCATCTATAACCGCCTATGTCAACCTGCGGGATGGTGATATGGTTTGCACCGGGTATTTTGGTTCAGGGTCTGTTTCAAACGGCTATGACACAACAGTCACATTCACAATTACTGCTCCATCCTCAATAACCTGGCTCTGGACGGAATTCTCATCAACGGTATCGCTTGTGGTCAGCTCAGAAAGGGGAAATCCGGTCCCTGCACGCGGCACACATTATTATGCCCCGGGAACCTCCATAACAGCATATCTCCCGGACTCAATTATAACTGTGGGCGAAACGAGATATATAGTCAGCGGATACACGGGCACAGGGAGCGTAGGAAACGGTTCTGGTGCAAGGGTTAGTTTTACAATCCGCGAGAATTCCACACTGAATTGGCTCTGGAAGACGCAATATCAGTTTACTGTATCAAGCACTTTTGGCGCGCCTGTGCCTCCTGTGGGTAGCCATTGGTTTGATGCTGGTTCAACTGTGAACGGTTCAAATGCCCTCATAGACCGTGGACCGACAGGAGAGGTCGTTTGCATTGGCTACGATGGAAGCGGCTCTCTGGGTGATGCACCGGATACCTCATTCTCGTTCATCATAAATATGCCGTCATCAGTCACATGGCTATGGATACCAATTGATAGTGCTGCTCTGCTTACAGTAAATTGCCCATATGATGCGCCGTATCCATCACACGGTAGGCACTATTTCAGGCGGAACACAACTATAGAGGCTCGTCTTGGCTCAACAATGGTTGGCGATGAGAGAATTCGTCGCGTATTCACTAACTGGACAGGAACCGGTTCGGTTCCATCAAGCGGTGATTCTTCTCACTTCACTTTCACAATAACGCAAAATTCAAGTTTGACCTGGAACTGGCGCACAGAATATCACATATTGCTTGATTTTGCAGGCTGTGGAACTTATACGCCATCCCAAAGCGGCGCTGGATGGTATGCCTCGGGAACAGATATCGCGATTGTTTCCGATTCTGTCGTCGGTGTTGAGGGCGATATGTATGCTTTCAGGAACTGGACAAGCACACCTGAAGGCGCTATGATTCGCGATGCAAACAATCACAGGACAACCTTGACAGTGACGGGACCATACACAATAACGGCAAATTACACAAACGCGATAAAATGTCGGCTTGCGAAGGACCCGTGCCATAATTTTGGGTATTTCATAATTGATAGCGATACTGTGCCAACAACTACCTGCACCCTTCTTGTTTATCTTGCTTACAATACGAATCATCTCATTGGTACAGGCGAACTTGACACAAATACTGTAACGGGCTACGGATACAGATTTCGCTGGTGGTCCGACAGAGGCGACAGGATCCACGCTGTGGGACCCCTTCGTTCGGATACAATATTTGTTGCAACCTACGACCCCCTGTATCGCGCGATAATTCGAAAAGAGCCCGCACAGACTCTCGGAAGCCTCACTGTGGACAGGATACTTTATACAGGACCATCCTCCGCGAGGATTGCTTTCTGGTGGAATGCGGGAAGTATCCACAACATTGTCGCGAGTTCGCCGGACATATCAGATACAATAAGATATACCTTCGTTCGCTGGTCCGATGGCGGCGCGATTGATCATAATATTACGATAAATGCCCCAACGGAATACATCGCCTACTACAGGACAGAATTCTTCTGCAGGATTGTCAAACAGCCAGCGGAAAGCTACGGTAGCATAAGCATTGGCGATTCCACATACAACAGGGTTTCAAGCAAGACATTCTGGGCGGTGAAAGACTCAAGTTATCTGATAGGGGTTTCAAGGCTTGACCTGAGCGTGGATTCTATTTACATATTTGACCACTGGTCGGATGGTGGCGAGATTGTCCACAACACAGCACCTATACACTCGCCGACGCTTTTTGTGGCATATTACAATGGTATGCAGGGGATTTTGAGAGCATGCATTTCAAGGGGTTTTTGGGATGTTGGGAGCATTGAGCTTGGCATGTCAAGAAGGATGAGTGAATCTGAGATGATCACGATTGAGAACTGTGGCACTGTCCCGATGACGCTTGGTTTGAGCACCTTTGATCCCGAAAGAACCTGGTCGCCAGGCTACACTAATGGCGAGAATATTTATATTCTAAGGGCGCGTTTTGATGATAATCGCACGCCGCCGGGCTTATTTGACCCAAGGTTTGACTATGTCAAATCTGCTATAACCTGGGCAACTGACAGGGCATTTGGACCCGGCGGTTTCAACATTGAGCCACCACCATCAAGCGACATCGCCGACAATATGTGGCTTGAGTTTGTTGCGCCTCTCGGGAGCACCTCGTATGGCAGAAAGACGATCCATCTTATCATTGAGTTGAGTGTCTACCTGCCATAAAAAACAGGCAACAGAAACGAGGGCACAGGAACTGGCTAACAAAAAGTTGTAAATTAATCGAATGCGCCAGGAAAATTAAGATGCCTTATAGTCTAATATATGGTACATAGGGAATTATCCTTGCGACAATTAAGGCGTAAAGTGGGGTTTGAAAGCCTATTTATATACTATGAGCGTTAAGCTTTCAGCGATCGGTGTTCAGCAACAGCCTTAAGCTGCGTTATTTATAGCGCGTTACGCAAGCGTATCCTGCCTATTTGAGAAGTATTGCCCTCTTTACTATTTGTCCAAAAGAGCCCTCAAGAGAAACAAAATATACACCGCTTGAGAGTTCGTTGCCATTTAATGCTCGGCTATCCCAGCTAAGCCTGAAATACCCGGGCTTCATTACCTCAAGCGAACGAGAATAAACCTTCCTGCCAAGCATATCAAAAACGGAAAGCACAAGATTTGATGGCTGCGGGACCGCGAAGCTTATCGTGAGCACAGCGTTAAAAGGATTGGGATAAAGCGAAAGTTCAAACGATTCTGGCGCACGAACTTCCTTATCAGGTGTATGGGTTACCCCCTGCAAAAGGAATTGCAGGACTTTGCCAAAAACATATTCGCCAGTGTTGGGGAACCTATCGCCGGTCATACCACCAATATAAACAGAGGATGCTACAGTGCGATACCTTTCCGCGTCAAATGCAACCATTCTTATATCAGAACTATGCGGTGGTGGCGTTGCCTGCGAGCGCATAATCGGAACAGCACCATCGACAACCCCGAACTCGTCAATGAACTGGTCCGCAGGTGTGCGGTAAGCATATGGAACATTTATGCTTCTCCCGAAGAAACTCTCGTCCCCGATAAGATTCAACACATTCCCCGAATTATAATTGACACCATCGAACTCAAAACTGACCCCAAACATCTCAAATAGGCGGCGTGATATCGTGTCGCCCTGCTCCGAGTAGGTATAACCAAAATCCGCCCCTTCCCAGTAAATCCTGCCACCAGCCTGAAGATATGTAGCAAGCTTATTTATATCCTCACGACGGATCCGACGATTATTAGCATCGTATATCCCGGTGCAAACAATAACGAGATCATACTCAAAAATATTATATGATGTAAGCTCCTCGTCCTGCTCGGTTTTCCTGTGCAAAATCCCGTAATCTGTAAGATACTGATCAATATAGTAATCGGCGCCGATATTGCCCGGTAAGAATGTCCCGCCATTGTCAAAGTCGTAAATTAGCACCTCTGGATGGTCAGGGCTCGGACGAGGATTGGCTATTACATCATTACTCGGTTTGCTTTCGCCTTCCTCGTACAGGGCTGTGACAAAGTATTGATACGGGTAATAGTCGGTCACATTTCTATCAATATAAGCATTGCACCAGTAGGGACTATCGTCAATCAACTCTGGCGTGGTGAATGGCGGAAATACACGGTAAATCCTGTAACCTATAAGATGCGCACTTGAACTTACGGGCGGTTCCCACTGCAACGGCACGCGGAGATGAAGCCCGCTTGTTGCTGTGAGATTTGTTGGGGGCGGAAGTTGCAAAAGCGTGACATTGAGTTCAAACTCTGTGCGGTCAAGGTATACCGTCGTGTCTAACTTAAAATAGCCCGGCTGGTAAAATGTTAGCGCGTAGGTGTCAGGAATTTCGAGATTGGTAAATTGATACTCCCCATTCCTTCTCGTTACAACAGTATCCATCCCGTTCAGCACAATCACAGTTCCCGAAAAGTTGCTCGTCCCCTCAAGGGAGCAAACACCAAATATTCGCCCCTTTAACCTGTTCATATGATAATTGAGATTCACCGACTCGTTCAGCGTGACAGTATCAAAGATGGTCTCAAAGTATTCGCGGGCAAGCATAATTAAATAGACACCCGGCGGAAGGTCAAAGAAACAGAAATTCCCCAATGTGTCAGTAAAAACGGTGTCGGTAAGATTTAACACTACCATAACTCCTCTTGCGTCCTCCTCGCCCTCAAGTGTTACCACCCCGCAAAGGTTGTACTGCTCCTTCACAAGTTCAACATTTATTTCCATATCATTGTTTATTGTAGTATCCGCCTCGTAAGTAATATAACCGGAATGGCTCACAACAAGATGGAATCTCCCGGGCTGAACATTATCAAAACTGAAATACCCCGTGCTATCAGTTGCGGTTGCCCTTCCATTAAGCTCAACTGTAGTTCCCTCATATGTTCCCTCGGGTTCGCCCTGAAGCGTTACATACCCAAAAACACGATAATAAATTGGTGTTAGTGTCACACTTATTGTAGTGTCTCGGTTCAGTGGGAAATGCTCTATAAAGAGCGGATTGTAGCCCGTGTGAATGAAAGATATGGTGTATATCCCGCTCGGTATATCGCATATCCTGAACGATCCGTCAGCATCGGTTGTATCCACAAACTCACTATCAAGTATCCGAACAATTGTGCCCGAGAAATCGGTTCTATTTGAAAGGGTTGCGCTTCCGGAAAGGCAGAAACGGGAAGGACCAATATAGTAGTGTATTGTGAAATATGTCCCGCCGAAAAGGTTGATAAGTTCGGTTTCACGCATATTTGCGCGCCTCATTTCCCCTGCCGGGTTGCCAACACTAATGAAGAAATTGCCATCCTCAAGTAACGCGCTTGCATCCCAGGACACCCAGGCAGAGCCACCCGGTTCTGCTGGGAAATTCATCAATACCGCGCGCCAGGTTATATCGTGGTCAAGGCTTGAACGAATATCCTGTCCAAGCGTATTCCACACTGTGTCCTCAATAACGAAATAGGCATATGGACCATAAGGTGGTGGCGGTGGCAGGACAGCATCAAGCATAAGGTCAAACCCATCTGTCCCGTATTCATCCGTGCCAATTATAAGTTCCATCCTGATTGTATCCGTGCCATCCGGCGAAACATAAACATAAAGCGTCTCAGTCCAGGCTGGCACAAGAACATTGCCCGTCCTGAAACTTATCGTATCGGCAACTGTATTGTGAAGGGGCGCAAGGTCGCTTGCCATAACAATAACAGTTACACGCGATAGATAAGGGAACGGCTCGCGAGGATGATACAAAACCCTATATCCATTTAAAACCTCTGTGAGCACAAGCCGCGAGCTAACCTCAACCCCATTTACCCACATCCTGATACTTTCTCTGTCCACGCCGCTTTCATTATCTACTATGGTGCAACTTATATCCGTTGTTACAAGCACATTGGTAGCCCCATCTGGAGGCGTGAAATCCACAATCCGTGGCGCATACCAATCAACCTCGCCAGAAACTGCCGCACGAATAAATATCGCCTCGTTTGGTCCAAACTCTAAATGATTAATATTTCGCATATCAACAAAAGAAGTATCCGCAGGGCTTGTCCCTATAATGCTCTTAGAGATCTGGAATACCCAATTATCGGGGAGTGCTCCTGTATCCCACAGAACTCCGGAAACAGTTCCAGGGTTATCAAGCCTTATCTGCCAGATATGCGCTGGCTCGGCGGCACTTCTTATATCACGCGAAAGCATACTTATAAATGGATATCTACTATCGGAAAGCGGGAAATACGCATAGGGTGTTGCTGGAGGAATGGAGGGGATTGCGAGGTCATAGCCAATGTCAAAGCCCGCCCCTGCTGATGAATCAACACCGAGGGATAAAAACTGGCTCAGAGAATCGCGCGTCGTTCTTGTCCAGACCAAAAGCGGGATCTCCCATAGCACCGCGTTAAGAGGCGCTCCCGTTGTGAAGGTGATGCTTTCGCTTGTAATGTGCGGGGGGGTAGCAAGGTCGCTTGCCGAAACATTTAGCGTATATCGCCGATTTCCCTCAAGTGGCTCGCTGTGGATATATGTTGCGTAATATCCTCGCTCAACCGGCGTGAAGGTAAATCTGGATGTAATATTTACACCGTCAAGAAAAACCTGTATGCTCATTATATTCACACCGGTTTCGTCATCCTGAACCACAAATGAAATCGGAGCGATTGGCGAAACCCCCGTCTCACCGTCATGTGGACTGAAGGAACTGAAATATGGCGGTAATGATGTATGATAAACTGTCGGCGTGTATCGGATGTGAAGGGTTTGTCCTGGAAGAAGGGTTAATCTGTTCATCCGGCGCATATCCTCATAGGTTGCAGGGTTCCCCGGGGGGTACGCAGGCGCAACCAAAAATTCCCCCTGCGGAAGCAGAAGCGGGTTCCAGTAGAATGTCATATTCTGCTCTGTAACTGTTGCAATCCTGAAATGAAACGAATCTGAATCGTCTGACCTTATATCCCGCTCAAGCATTGTGAAGTATGGATAGTGCGGGTCGCTAAGCGGGAAATAGGCATATGGAACACTTCCTGGTGGCGGGATTGGAATAGGAACATCAACCCCATCGTTATACCCATCGCTACCGAGCGGGTCTGCACCAAAGACAAGCTGTCCCGCAGTTCCCCCGCTTATCCAGCTCAATTCTACCTGCCAGGCTTCCGCAAAGAGAATAGCCGGCAAAATCACAAGCAGAAAAAGCGCTTTCCAGTTCATAGCCTTGCCCTCCTTTTTAAGGGTTTTTGGGTTTTCTTTTACAACTACTAAAACCTTACACGCTGATTCAGGGATGTCCCCTTTTTATAGAAAAAGAAAAGTGAGAAGAGGTAGATTGGACTCTCCTCTCCTCACTTTTTCGATTATCCCGTACGCGCGGAGCTTCTCGCTTTTCGGGAAGCACCGCTTGCCCTTTCGGGTATATAAAACATTACTTCATATACAGGAGCTTCTTCGTTATCGTCTCATCATTAAACTTCAGGCTGTAGAAATAGATCCCGCTCGGGAGATTCTGTGGGGTTGTCCAGTTAACTGTGTGCACCCCCGCTACATATTTCCCCCTGGCAACCGTCTGTATCTTCTCGCCAGTAACATTATAAACTGAAAGCTCAATATCGCCCGCGGTCGGGAGTGCGAATGTAAACGAGGTCGAACTATTAAACGGATTGGGGTAATTCTGACGGAGTTCCAATGAGTTCGGTAGCAGGCTTACTTTTTCGTCAACAGCGGTATTGGGTATTCCAAAGAAGTTCAAAATTGAGCCCAGAATTCGAGCACGAAGGTTTGCCTCTGGTGCAAGCCCGGTGTTCATTGCGCCAATGTAAACTGCGGATTCCACAGCCCTGTATCCTGTTGTTCCCGGTGCTCTGAATGCCGACATTCTGCCAATCCCATCCTGAGAAACCATTATCATCGTCGCACCATTCGAGCTGAGTTCATCAACATAATGGTCCGCTGCAGTCTTATAATCATAGGTAATCTCAAACCGCCTTCCAAAATCTGGCCAGGATGCATTTGTAGTAAGGGTCTGGACATTTCCTGTTGAGGCAGGTTCACCATCATAATCCCAATTTACCCTGAAGAGTTCCCAGAAAGCCAGTGAAGCCTCGCTACCAACGGCTGCGTCGTCATTGCAAATCCAGCCCATATCAACGCCTTCCATATAGATTCTGCCGCCCGCTTCAAGATAGGCAGTCAACTTATTGAAATCACCATCGGACATATAACCGGCTTGTGGATATGCCCCTGTTATAATGATGACCGCGCGGTAGTTAGAAGGCGTAAGATCAAATCTATCGAGATGTTCGTTCTGGTTAGAGACAAATACATCGGTCACACCAATGCTGTTTAAAAGATTAACGATAACATTGCTTTCCTCCGCACTCCCGCCATCTGCAAGCAAATCCCCGTCATCCCAGTCAAGCACAAGAACCGTTGCTGGTGGTGCCATACCAATACAGGAACCGGAATCCATAGGCGATAGGTCGCTTTCGCCCTCCACATAAACCGCTGTTGCCCTGTAGTAATAAGTAACCCCTGGAATGACCTCCCCGCTATCCACATATTCGAGCATCGTAAGGGTATCAACCATTAAGCTTGCTATCAATTCAGCGTCAGTCGTCGTTTCAAATGGCGAAAGGCTTCTATATATGTTATATCCTCTAAGTGTTGAAAGAGGACGACGGAAAGAGGCAATATGCCCGAGAGGCTCTCTCGTAAATCTTGTTGCAGGCTTCAGAGAATAAGGCGCGATCGAAGTTATCGCTATAGAAGAACTTGCCGAATATGGTCTCCAGGGATCAGCGCTTGGAGAAGTTGATACTGGAGCGAGTTCCATAGTCTTGCCCGATGGTGTTACAACTATAGCTCTTATCATTAAGTCAAAGGTATTAAATGGTTCTGGGAAAGCAGAAAGCGGGTTCCATCCATATTCCGAAAGGTAAACCCAGCTTGCGCTGTCAAGGTCATCTGTATCAATGCCAACGGTTGGCGGCATATCTGTTTCTTCCCAGCCGAGGTAAAATTCGCTTGACGGTATTGGCACATTGGGCAGAGGCGTCTCATACCAATATGTACCAGAATCTCCTCGCGAAATCCAGACCGGAAGCAAAAATTCATCTCCAGGCGCACCACCTTCGCCAGTATTGTCCCATGCACGAATAAAGAAATATGACCCCGAAACAGGGAAGGAAAGGTTAGCCTTAAAACCTATAAGAACACTTCCTGGACCGGGGCTCACAAACTTGTTTGCTATATATCCGCCAGGACTGCCAAGATAGATATGAGTGAATTCTCCTCCTGCGCTTTCTACTGTGTCGACCTCTCCATCATCCGTAAGAAGTTCTACCTCCCTGCCCGGTGGCGGAGTCAAGTGTGGCGGTCCCCATCTAACAATTATCTTATATGTAAGCCCCTCAGAAGCCTCAAGCCAGGACGGGGCGGGCAGCTCAGAGACGGCACGCAAAAGTTCTACACTAACCTCAGTATTGCGAACAACATCAATCTCGTCGGTATATGTCTGGTAGCCAGCGTGCGATATGGTTATTGTGTAGGTGCCTGTTGGAACACTTGTAAACTGGTAAAAGCCGTCCCGGTCGGTTGTGGTTGTTCTGTCAAATGTCTCGTTATACAATCTAACAGTCGTGCCCGAAAAATTAGTAGTGCCCTCAAGCGTAATATACCCATATACTCGCCACACCTCAACAGGTACCCTTGAAAGCGTCATATTTACCACAACATTTGTTGTTGCTGTGAATGTCGTATCCCTTGGAACATAACCTGTATGGCTTGCACTAAGAGATATCGGACCAGGCGTGATTCCGGTGAACAGATACCTCCCAAGCTCATCTGTTATTGTAGTGTCGATCCCGCCAGAGTGGACAATTAAAACCTCTGTACCTGAATGGTCGGTGGCACCCTCGAGCGTAATTGTCCCATAAACATTTATTGTAGTAATTGCCCTTGTCAAATGGAAATTAACCATTGTATCTGATACGACATTTATCGTCGCGCTATCAGGATTATACCCGGTATGCGAAACATATATTGTATGTATCCCGGAACTGACCCCGGATATATCGTACATACCGTCAATATCAGTAGTGTCAAAGCCAGCGCCAATTATAACAACTATAGAACCGGAGTAATTGGTGGTGCCTTCCAATGTTACTCGCCCATAAACCCTGTGCCCTGAAACAGCGCCGGTTGTTCTGAAAGTAACAGTGTCAGCCATACTATTATGCGCGTAATCCCTTGCCTGAAGGATCACGACGATCTCTGTGGCTGGCGGGAAAGTAACGGGTGGATCGAAGAAGAGATGGTATCCGCCAGGAATTGCTGTAATTTCGTAGTAGCTTCGTGGGACAGGATATCCCCCGACATTCAACCTGATGGAACTTGAATCGACGCCACTTCCATCATCAAGTATATCAACAGATATGTTTGCATCAACCGCAACCCCGGTATCGCCATCAGCCGGCGACCAGTATCTTGTATAAGGCGGGATTGTGTCCTCAGGGGGAACAACTCCGCTGGTATAGTATATCTGGACATAATTATAGCCAATAGGAATATTAAAGGAAGATGTTGAGCGCATATTGTTCCATTCGCTAACCGGGCTGCCCTCGGCGGCAGAGCCAATTCTAAACTCGCCCGATTCTGGAAGCGAAAGAGGGTCCCAGGAAAGTGAAGCGCTTCTTGGTAGTGGGGAACCTAAAAATACAATGTCCCATCGGATCTCGGTGCTCGCGGAATTCCTTATGTCTGTGGTGAGCCCTGAAATCCATGGATGATTAAATCTGAATTGAAGAACAGACCCACTTGGTGGGGGCGGTGGACCAGGCATATCAAGACCTATATCAAGTGAATCACTTCCGCTGGGGTCCGTACCAAAAACCAATTGGTCCTCAACGCCATCAAGGTTCGTTGTGAGAACCACCTGCCACTGCGCTTGGGATATCCCGAGCATCAGCAATAACCACGCTGCCCATAACCTCACAGGTTTCATCCTGCCTCCTTTTTTTATCTCTTTTTTTACCTTTAAGATAAAGCCCCTCTCATTTTTGTCAAGAAATTTCTTAATGATAAAAAACTTTTTTGGTCTCCCAACTATAGGTTTAAAGCACCAGGCCCAAAATTTCAAGATCCAAGCTCAAACTGCCAACTAAAAATAATGCTAAATTGTCGAACTCAGAATTTGAACCAGAAACCCCGCTAATCCTTTTCTTTAACCTTCTAAAATCTGCCGGTTCTTGAATTTTGTTGATTGATTTCTTTTCCCTGCCCCTTAATTCTGACTTGGCTGTGAGTGGCTATCTAAAAGCCCTCAATCCCCCTGTCTTTCGTCTTACTTTTCACCCTGCACTTATTCCCTCACCTGTGTCTCATTTTCTTAACCCACTCTGGATTTCGAGATTCGTATTTCTGCTATTTTATCTTGGCTGGAGTTCTTCCTCACGGAAAGTTTTAAGAGGCAGTTCTTCCTCAAAGCTTCTGCCAGCGCGGTAGTTGAAAATATTCTGCACATTTTCGGCCACACGCTTAAAAAGAAGGGAAACCGGAATATCTCGTGGGCAAGCCTCCTCGCAGGCGCCACAAGCAACACAAGAACTTACCATATGATTCAGTCGTCCAAGGTGGAACAAAAGCGTATCATATGGAACACGAGCACGCCCTAACCTTAAACCCAATCCAAGAAATTTATCGGCTTCGTATCGCATTGCCGTAGACTCAAAGAAGCATTCCTGACAGTAGCATATCGGGCAGGCATCCTTACAGTTGTGACAGTTTATACACGCAGAAAGCGTCTCAAGAAGATTCTCGGCACCCTTGAACTTTTTCTCAAAAAGGTCAAAATCCTTATTCTTCTCGGATGCTCGCTGTTCCATTATTTTGCTTAACTCCGGGGGAGGAAGTTCGGTTGCGTTTTCAATAAGTTCGTTGCCTTTATCTGTGAGCGAAAATATGGCGGGCTCGCCCTCAAGAGCGGAAAGTCTTAAATCAGCGCCACACATAGGAATAAATTCCTCGCAGGTTCTGCAGGCGCGACGGAGGTTTTCACTATCCATGGTGGCACGAAGAAACTCTTCACCATCAGGTAGGCCATTTGCGATAATGTAAGAACTTTTCAATGCCCCGGGGCAATCCATAGACATAAAGTAAAGATTTTTGAGCTGTACCTGATTCAATTTTGACAATTCCACAACAGCCCTTATTTCGCAAGGGCGAAGGATAAAAAGAACTTTCTCCGGGCTTGGGGTAACGAATGTCATTCTTTTAACAATCTCTGCGCCCTGAACAGGATAATCCGGAATAAACGGGTCAATGCCCTCAATATCCTCGGGGCGTGTAACAATGGCAAAAGAAGCGGAACTTTTGCTTGAACGGCTAAGCCCAACGATAGCCTTAATCCTCCCGCTTTCCATCAATCTGGCGAGAAACCCTCGCACAGATTCGTTAACACTACCATTTTGCAGTTTAATTCCGGGAATCATTTTCCACCCCTATATTCTCCAGTCCGATGTGATTTTCGGCTTGCCAAGTTGTTTAAGTTTTTCTGTCATCTCTGTTACGACCCTTGCGAATTTAGTCCCCTCGCTTGCTGAAATCCACTCAAGATGGACCCGGTCTGGTTCAAGGTCAAGGGTTTTAAGGATTTCTTTCAATATCGCAATTCGCCGCCTTGCTTTGTAGTTGCCGTTGATATAATGACAATCCCCGGGATGGCATCCCCCAACAAGAACACCACCCGCACCTGAAAGCAAGGCGCGCAAAATATAAGCAGGATCAACCGCACCGGAACACATCACCTTGATCGGTCTAATTGTTGCCGGGTACTCAAGCCTTGAGGTCCCAGCCATATCCGCCGCATTTGATGTGCACCAGTGGCAGATAAAACCTACTATTCTTGGTTCCATCTTCTTACCTCCGACCAGTTTGCCTTTTAATATATCAGTTCAGAACAATCTTGCAATAGTAAATTTTATCTAACAAACCGGGCAAACTCCAATGGGGGCTCGCGGCTTTTTTAGCGGCTCGTTTCTTAAAGTTTGTGGTTCGTGAAATTCCAATCACAGGGAGCGTTGTTGACTCTTGTACAGCCTCAATAAAATTATGATAATATTTTCCTTTTTTCCCTTTTTTCAATTCCTCATTGCCTCTGGAACAACTTATAATAAAAATTGGTTGATTTCAATCTCGTAAAGATTTATATTTTGTAAACAAAGGGGAGAATATGTGTGGGATAGTAGGGTATATTGGTTTCAGAAAGGCAATGCCTGTTTTGCTTGAGGGTCTTGAGCGCCTTGAATATCGTGGGTATGACTCTGCGGGCATTGCAATTCGTGAGGGGGAAAAAATTCTGATGATAAAGCAGAAGGGACGGATTGAGGAGCTGAAAAGGGTTATAGCGAAACAGGGATACGACTACACGGGGACGATTGGGATTGCTCACACACGCTGGGCTACACACGGGGAGCCCTCCGAAATAAACGCTCACCCGCATCTTGACTGCACCGGCAAAATAGCCCTCGTCCACAACGGCATAATCGAAAACTACCGAAGCCTTAAGGAATACCTTAAAGCCAAAGGACATAAATTTGTAACCGAGACAGATACCGAGGTTATTTCGCATCTCATAGAGGATATTCACCGCGAGGGCGCAGATTTTGAGGAAGCAATCCGGGTTGCCCTTTCGCAGCTTGAGGGGACATACGGGCTGGCGATAATCAACGAGGATATTCCGGATGTTATCTATGGAGCAAGGCATGGTAGCCCTTTACTTATTGGTGTGGGGGATGGCGAAAATTTCCTTGCCTCCGACCCTGCTGCTATTATCCGTTATACCGACCGCGTTTCCTTCCTTGAGGAGGGCGAACTCGCTATACTTAGAAGGGATAATTTTGAGATCAAAACCCTTGATGCATATCCTATCACACCGAAGATTGAAAAACTTTCTCTGAGCTTACAGGAGATTGAGAAGGGCGGGTATCCGCATTTTATGCTGAAGGAGATTTTTGAGCAGCCCGAGACGCTCAAAAACGCCATCCGTGGAAGACTGAACGAGGAAGAAGGAACCGCCCGGCTGAATGGGCTCAGGAATTATATGGAGCATCTTAAATGCGCAAAAAGGATTGTGATTACAGCCTGCGGAACATCCTGGCATGCTGGACTTATCGGCGAGTATCTGATTGAGCATTTCGCGAGGATCCCCGTTGAGGTTGAGTATGCGTCCGAGTTCAGATACAGAAGCCCTGTGCTGGATGAGAATACTATTGTCTTTGTAATAAGCCAATCCGGTGAGACCGCCGATACACTCGCGGCGCTTCGCGAGGCTCATAGATGCGGGGTGCCAGTGCTCGGGATAACAAATGTTGTTGGGTCTACTATTGCACGGGAAACTGATGGCGGGGTATATATTCATGCGGGACCCGAGATCGGGGTTGCTTCCACTAAAGCGTTCACAAGTCAGGTTATGGTGCTCGCCCTTATTGCACTTATACTTGGACGGATGAAAGGGCTTTCGGCTGAGGAGGGCAGGCAGATTGTTAAGGAGATCCGCCTTATCCCGGATAAGGTTAAATACATCCTTGAAAAGCAAAACGAGAATATCAAAAACCTTGCTAAGAAAATATATAAGAAAAACAACTTCCTCTATCTTGGCAGGGGATACAATTTCCCGGTCGCTCTTGAGGGTGCGCTAAAACTCAAGGAGATAGCGTATATCCACGCTGAGGGATATCCTGCAGCTGAAATGAAACATGGTCCGATTGCCCTCATTGATAAGAATATGCCAGTGGTTTTCATAGCGATTAATGACCCGCTTTATGACAAAATCATCTCTAATATTGAGGAGGTCCGGGCTCGTATGGGACAGGTAATTGCAATTGCTACCGAGGGCAACAAAAAGATAAAGGAATACGCAAAGCACACAATTTATGTGCCGGAAACATTGTATTTCCTCACGCCAATTTTGACAGTGGTTGTACTTCAGTTATTGGCTTATCACATAGCAGTTTTGCGTGGGTGCGATGTTGATAAGCCGAGAAACCTTGCAAAAAGCGTAACTGTGGAGTAGATTATACATCGCGGTGACAATCCTTGAATCGCCCTTATAGTCCAACAGGAAATAACAAAGGAGCATTTATGATGAACAAAACCGAAGCACTTGTAGAATCAACACGATGCCTTCAGTGCCACGATTCGCCCTGCCAGTCCGCCTGCCCCGCAAATATATATATCCCTGCTTTCATAAGGATGATAAAAAGCGGGAACCTTGCAGGCGCAGCAGAGGTAATTTACAGGGACAATCCACTTGGCGGTATCTGCGGGTATGTCTGCCCAACCGAAGAACTCTGCAAAAAAGAGTGCACACGCAGGAAAGTGGATATGCCGGTAAGGATCCGAGAACTTCATCAATACGCAACAGAGCTATACCCTCTTAGTAGTTTGAGCGGTTTGAAAAAAGCCCAAAAGGCAAAAGGCAGAAAGATTGCAATAATCGGTTCGGGTCCTGCTGGATTGGCTTGCGCAATGGAACTCGCGAGCAATGGCTATGATGTCACGATTTTTGAGGCGAAACCCCACCCGGGCGGTATTTTGCGCTACGGAATCCCATCCCACAGGCTGACCATCGAATTCCTCGAGCGCGAACTTGAGGACATAAAACGAATGGGCGTAAAAATTAATTGCAACTCGCCAGTAAAAAATAATGGAGTGGATAGGCTTCTTAGCGAGGGCTATAGCGCGGTCTTCATCGCTACAGGACTCGGCAACCCGAAAAGACTTAATGTTCCGGGCGCAGAGCTCAAGAATGTCCTGACCGCCACAGAGTTTTTGCGAGCAGCAAAAAACGAGGATACAAAGGATATCGCGAGAATGGTCAAGGGGAAAAATATCGCTATTATTGGTGGCGGCTCGGTTGCAATGGATGTTGCTGTTACAGCAAGGCGATTCGGTGCGAAAAGGGTTTACGCAATATGCCTTGAAAGCCTCGCCGAACTTCCCGCTAAAAAAGAGGATTTCGCCTTAGCAGTTGAGAATTTTGTGACCCTCAAACCTCACTCGCAGATTACGGAGATTATCGGTCGCAGGGGTGCTGTTGCCGGAGTCAGGGGCTGTGAGGTTGAATGGATTCGACCAAATCTCTTCGTGCCATCAAATGCGCGCCCGGTTCCAGGCACAGAGTTCAGCCTCACCGTTTCAGCGGTGATCTTTGCCATTGGATATGCCCCCGACCCGCAGATCAACAAAATTTGCTCAACTATAAAATATGACAAAAATGGAAGGATACTCACCGGCAAGGACGGCGTATCAACCGCTGATAAGCGGGTTTTTGCGGGCGGCGATATTGTTCGCGGAGCCGGTGGAACTGTCGTTGAGGCAGTTCGCGATGGCAAAAAAGCAGCAGAAAAAATAATGAAAACCGTTAAATAGAATGGACCTATCCATAGTAAAAATAAGGCGCACCGGGCACAAAGTTCCGAATCAATACAGGTACTTGAATTCGAGAGGCTTGACCCATATTGTGTCGTTGACAACCAGTCATATCTTATCAAGCGAAAACCGGGTTCTTAGACTAATTGGCAGGTCTACGGGTATATTCGGCACTTTGAACTTTCAAATTGGTGCATTTATCTTCAAGGAGGAAATATGCCAACCCTGAAAGTCAAATTCCTCGGGAAAGAGTTCATAAATCCTTATATTTTATCAGCATCGCCCTGCACAGACGAGCTTGAGTACATCGAAGAGGCTTTTGAACTCGGATGGGCAGGGGCAGTGACAAAGACAACCTCATTTGAGGGGAATCCTGTACCGCTCAAGTACCCGATGATTAGCGGGTACGATTTCAACTACCACCGCCTGAACGCGATGGGGAACATAGACCTGATCTCAAAGTATCATATTGATGTTGTTGAGAAGCGGATCAAGTATCTGAAGAAGAAGTGGGGCAGCAAGCGGGTGGTTATTGGAAGCCTTATGGGAGCGGACAAGAAAAGCTGGCAGAGTGTGGTCAAGCGGTTGATCGATGCGGGCGCTGATATGATTGAGTGCAGTTTTTCGTGTCCGCAGGGCTCTATGGGGGCAGAACCGGGAAAAATGCTTGCGCAGTCGCCGGAGGCTACGGAGAAGGTCACAGGGTGGGTTAAAGAGGCCGCGGGTAAGGTGCCGGTGCTTATCAAAATTACGCCTCATGTTACCGATATTGTTGAGATCGCCCGGCGGGTAAAGAACGGCGGTGGAGATGGTATTACTGCATCAAACACGATTCAATCCCTTATGGGTGTTGATATTGAAAATTTCGTCCCAATCCCGAATGTGGCCGGGAAGTCAACATACAGCGGTATGTCGGGACCAGCAATTAAACCGATAACATTGAAGGTTATTGCTGATATAAAGATTAACACAGGGATACCGATTGCGGGAACTGGTGGCTGTTCTGATTGGCGCGATGCAGTTGAGTTTATGGCTGTGGGGGCAGGGATTGTTCAGCTTTGCACGGCGCCTATGCATTATGGGTTCAGGATTATTGACGACCTCACGAGCGGGCTTTCTTATTATCTTGAGAGGATGAACTTCAATAGCCCTATGGATATTATTGACAGGGCACTTGCGAATATAACAACCCATGACGAACTACCACTCATTGAGCCGAAAAGCCATATATCCGAGGAACTTTGCATAAGATGCGACCTGTGTTATATTGCCTGTTATGATGGCGGACATCGCGCAATTGAATTGCGTCCAAACGACAGATTCCCGCATGTTGACGAGGAGAAATGTGTTGGCTGTGGATTGTGTAAGACCGTCTGCCCCGTTGTGGATTGCATAGAGATAAAGGTGCCCGAGAAAGCAAAAAGACGAAAATGATCGTGAATAGGGCTTAAGGCTGCAAACCAAATCTTTTGGGTCCAAGCAATTAAATAAGGTTGTGGTTCTATATCGAAAAGGGGTTTTTTTGTTCTTTGTTGAATAGGCTACACAAGTAGTTATCTTTGTAAGATGGGAATTTGGTGCTTAAAGTAATTAAACATTAGTTACCCTAAAAAATGGGGATTGGTAAAAATTCCTGGGGAAACTCCCACCTAATATGGGCGATAGAGGACTTGAACCTCTGACCTCTTGCATGTCAAGCAAGCGCTCTTACCGGCTGAGCTAATCGCCCAGGTTTTTGCACTTTTAAGTTGGTGATTTCTATCCAAAATTCCCTGCCGAGGGCCGGACTTGAACCGGCACGAAGGTTACCCTTCGAGGGATTTTAAGTCCCTTGCGTCTGCCAATTCCGCCACCCCGGCAACCAGATTTAAAATTTATCCGAATCCTCGTTTTTGTCAACACCTTTTTGATTGATGCGCATCAACTACAGCGGCGAATTCCTTTTTTGCCCGAGTTGCCCGCAGGCACCTAAAATATCCTGCCCACGCGATTCCCTTATTATCGCAGTAATATGATTTTCAAAGAGGTATGCCTGGAAGCGGAGAATAGTCTTTGTATCTGGTGGTTTAAACTGTACCCCGGGGATTGGGTTGTACGGTATAAGATTTACCTTTGCAGGCACACCCTCAATTAATTCTTTTAGTTTTTTGGCGTGCTCAATTTTGTCGTTTACACCGCTAATGAGAACATATTCAAATGTAACCCATCGCCCGGTTTTTTCGGCGTAGTATTTAGCAGCAGAAATTATATCCTCAACTTTTGCTGTAGCAGGCATAAGCCTTTTTCTAATTGCATCTGTTGGTGCATTAAGGGAAATCGCGAGTTTGACACGCAAGCCAGTGTCTGCAAGTTCGCGAATCTTTTCGGGCAATCCGCAGGTTGAAACGGTTATCTTTCTTGCTCCCATTTTGAAGCCGAAATCCGAAAGCATAATCCTTATAGCATCAACAACCGCTGGAAGGTTCAATAATGGCTCGCCCATTCCCATAAACACAACATTTGAGATATATCCGTTCATCCCGGTAAACACGCCAACCTGGATTAACTGGTCTATAATCTCAAATGCGGTTAGGTTTCGCTTGTATTCTATCTTTCCGGTCGCGCAGAACAGGCACCCCATAGGACACCCAGCCTGAGTTGAGATACACAAGGTTTGCCTTTCCTTTGTGGGGATAAATACCGACTCAATCCGTTCACCATCCTCAAGTTCAAACACGAATTTCTCGCTGTCATCCTTTGATTTTAGTCGCTCAACCAACTTTATGCTCTTGATAACAGCAACCTCAGAAAGCTTAGACCTTAATGGAACCGAAAGGTCTGTCATTCTGTTAAAGTCGGTCTCGTTCTTGTCATAAATCCATTTCATCACCTGGCGGGCTCTAAATGGTTTTTCGCCAAGGCTAACAAAAAATTTCTCAAGCTCCTGCTGTGGTAGCCCTTTCAAGTTGACCTTAGTTTCCATATTTATGAAAATAAAAAAAATGTTCAATAAGTCAATATATTGGGCAAAAAATTTTAAAGTGTACAGGGATTACCGAGATCCTTTTTAAAATCCGAAGCTAATTGAAAATATTGACTTAATTTTTAAAGGGCGTAAATTTAAATCTTAAAAAGAAGAAGGAGGATCGATGAGAAAAAGGGTCTTGTTGGGGATTTTGGTGTTTTTTATTTATAGGGCAACTTCTGCTTATCCACCATATATAATGTTTCCATCAAAGTCAGCGGTGAGCACGACAGGAGAAATAACATTTCAATGCGATGGCTCAAACGCAGAAGAGGGTGGTACAATTCGTGGTGGCGTGGTAGTTCTGAAAGGTCCCGATGGTGTGGTAAGGGAATTATCATTGACCCGGGTAGCAACCTCAGGCGACTATCAATATACCTATCAGGCTACGACAAATGTATCTCTTTCGGGGCAGACAGAGGCTTATTTTGCATTCTGGGATGATACAACACGCGCGACACAAAGTTTTAAGAACACAACCGAAGCATTCCCACCGCCGGCAAATTGTTGGGCAAGAACATTGACCGACCCTACAGGGGACCTTGAGAATGATATCACCGATGCAAAGCTTGACATAACAGGGCAATGGGCTACCTACTCCGACCATAGATTATATTTTAAAATTTCACACGCGGGTGGCGACTGGAATGTCGGGGGACTTTGGCCCCCTTATTACAGCTGGGTCGCTTTCGTCATAAATCCTGAAGCACCCTCTGATACATTTTATTACGCGCTTTTGTACTGCAAAAACATACCCGGTGTTATAGGTCCCGGGCTCTGGCGATTCACAAGGGGCGGGAGTTTTAACCAGATTGGCGCAATCCAGCAACAGGTTGTAAACGATTCGCTCGTCTTATCGTGTAGCTTCGATACACTTGTAGCAGATCGATATTTTGGACCATGGCCCAACACAAGCGGGTATCTGGTAGTTGGCGCGAGAACCGATAAGGCAGTGAGTTTAAGCTCTACACTCAGAGCCGATGTAACACCTAATCAGAAATTTTATCCGGCAACATTAATTATTAACCCGTCAGCAATAAATCATCCCCCGGTCATCTCGGATTACAATGTGAGCGGAAAGAAATCTGTTTTCGCCTACACTTTCACTATAAACTACATTGACGAAGACAACAACCTCCCCACGATTCACAAAGTTATCGCCAATGGAAGCGAATTTGATATGACTGCAGGTGATCATTTATACAGTGATGGCGCTATTTTTCGTGCAACTGTAAACCTTGATATGCCACTTGCAAGCTTCGGATTCAAATTCTTTGATGGGCGAGACAGCTCAAATATCGTGTTCCTTTCGGCAAACGAACCATCGTTCCATAATCCAGAGGTTGCGCCACGAATCGCGCAGGTATATCCGAATCCTTTCAATTCAACCCTTTGCGTTAGTTTCGCTTCGCCCGTTAGTGGGAGTGTAGCATTTGAACTATACGATATCAATGGGAAACTTGTTGACAGGGCTGTTTTCCAAAATATCGGTTCTGGCGCGAATAATTACATATACACACCGAACTGTGATTTGCCATCAGGACTTTATCTGTACAGGCTTTCGGGATTTTCGGATGTGGGAAAGGTGTTATACTTGAAATAAACCGATAAAGTCGAAAACGACAAGAATTATTATCGCATCACGATTATTCGTTTCACGGTAGTTTGGTGTGTGCCAATCTATTTCATATTTCCCGGGGGCAAGCTCTTTTGAGAGAAGCAGGGCAACCCGCTGCCCGAGGATGTCGTGAACGGAAGGGTGTGCGTGCACGATGGTCGTGAACGAAGGATCTTTCGTGCACGTAAACGTCGAACCTGTGTTTCAAATCGAGGAAGGTCAATCAATGTTCTGAAAAGCAGACCAACCTGCGCGATCGCTATATAGTTAAGATGCCAATGTTGATTCAGCGGAGAGCTTATTGGGTATTGATGTTCTTCGGTAGCCCCTGTCAAAATCACAACAAAGAAAATCGCAGTCAAGGGCTATTGCTCAAGCCCAATAATCTGAAGCTCCAGCCCATTGGTGATTACCCCTGGTGTAGCGGATTTTTAGTAAGAAAATACCAAACAGGCAAAAAGCTGGCAAGCCCAAAAATCTCAACGCAAAACCCCTAAGAATAAATTTTTAAAATATAGATAGCCAATCAATTCTCTCTTGTCTTTTGACATTTAAAGGAATAAATTCTCTATATGAAACTCATCGCAAAAAACAAAAAGGCTTACCTTAACTTTGAGATTCTGGACAAATACGAGGCGGGCATTGTGCTCAAGGGCAGCGAGGTTAAATCGCTACGCGAGGGCAAAGCAAGCATAAATGAGGCATACGGCAAAATAAAAAATGGCGAAATATACATTCACGGGATGCACATAAGCCCATATAATCCTGCATCCCATTTCGGGCACGAGCCCAAACGCCCACGAAAACTCCTTCTCCACAAACGCCAGATAGCAAAACTCATCTCGCAGCTCACAGAAAAAGGTCTGACACTTATCCCGTTAAGGCTATATTTCAACGAAAAGAACATAGCCAAAATAGAACTTGCCCTTGCACGAGGTCGGAAAATCTATGACAAGCGGGACATTATCGCGAAACGGGAAGCTGACAGGGAAAAGGAACGCGCCCTAAGTCTGCGCCGCAAACGAACGAAAAGAGGATGAATTTTACAAAATGCCATTGCAAAAGGAAAATGCCCAACCTTGTGATTTAAACCGTAAGGCACCAATAATAAAAAGATGACAAGGAAAACAACAAGAAAAGTAAAAGTGGGGAATATCTATATTGGGGGTGAGGCACCTGTTGTAATCCAATCTATGACCAGCACGCCAACTGTGGACATAGAGGCAACAGTAAAACAGATTCGCGCTCTTACGCTCGCTGGATGCGAACTCGTGCGGGTAGGTGTTCCGGATATGGACTCAGCACTTGCAATAGCCCGGATAAAAAAGCAGGTAGACATTCCAATCGTTGCCGACATCCACTTCGATTATAAACTTGCCCTTGCATCCATTGAGGCTGGCGCGGATAAGATTCGCATAAATCCCGGCAACATTGGCACAGCCTGGAAGGTTCGCGAACTTGTTCTTGCGGCAAAGGAGCGCGGTGTTCCAATTCGTATCGGCGTTAATTCCGGCTCTATAAAGAAAAGCGTCCTTGAAAGGTGTGGGGGGGCAACAGCCTCCGCGATGGTTGAAAGCGCCCGCGAGGAAATCCGCATTCTTGAGGATATGGGGTTTTTTGACATTGTGGTCTCGCTCAAGGCTTCAGACATTCATCGGACAATTGAGGCGAATCGTATTTTTTCGAGCAAGTTTGATTACCCGATACATCTCGGTATAACGGAAGCAGGTTTGCCATTTTCAGGGGCGATACGCTCTGCGGTCGGGATCGGGGCATTGCTTCTCGAGGGCATCGGCGACACAATCCGGGTTTCGCTTTCAGCAGACCCCGTGCTCGAAATCCGAGCCGCAAAGGAAATCCTCAAATCTACAGGTGCCAGAAACGACTGGCTAACAATACTCGCCTGTCCGACCTGCGCGAGATGTTTGATTGATGTTGTTGGGATAGCAGAAGAACTCGAAAAACTTGTCGGCAATCTTAAAGTCAATCTCACTGTCGCTGTTATGGGTTGCGAGGTAAATGGACCTGGAGAGGCAAAAGAGGCAGATATTGGAATCGCGGGAACACGGGATGGCGCTCTATTATTCGTTATGGGTAAGGCTATGCGGAAAATCAAAAAAGACGAGTTATTGCCCGCGCTTGTTGAAACGATAAAAGATTTTGCAGGTAAGAAAACACCCTGAGGGAATATTCGCTTACTCAAAAGGCTTTTGACAATTCCTTCTTGAACCACTAAAGGATAAGCGCAAAGTTCAAAATAAATTCCAATTACAAAACTTTTAAACAATAAAGCCCACTTAAGGAAATAGCAAAATTATTGATGGCGCTTTTTATACTGGGGCATTATTGGTAAAAGGCTATAGCGATGAGGTTTCGTCCACCGATATAATCTCCCCATCCAGTGGGGCAATTCTGCCAGGTGAGACTCGAACCAAAAACTTTCCACTGCAACTTCGCGGTATGTGAGCCCGAAGAAAGTTGTCTAACAAGGTTGCCGGTTATCTGTATATTGCAGTCACCGCTGCAATATGGTTGAAAATGTGAACCGGACTCGTAATATGGCGTATCATCGAGCACGATCCTTGTACCAAGAAAGTTACTACCCGGACTTGAATTAGGCTGAACATTTATTGAATAAGTAAAAAACACGGTCGCCGGTCTATCCAGGGAGAATGTTACAGTTAGACCCGGAACATCTGTCCAGGATGTTGAACTTGTATTTATGCACCCATCAACGGGTTGGGCAGCCCATATTCCCGCAAGAACCCCACCACCCTTTATCGTTCCGCTCACATCAAGTTTTGCCTGCGGGTTCGTATTGCCAACCCCCACATTGGTTCCGTTATCGTAGATAATACTATTCCCAACGGTTGAGTCTGCAACCCATTTTGCAATATAGTTTTGGCTTCCATTTCCCTGGACCCCTGTTCTACCATTTTCGGCAAATGTAATCCGCCCATCCTCATCAACCGTTATGTTTGCTGTTGTGTAGGTTCCCGCAACTACACCGGATGGGGCTAATTCACGAGCGCCCACGCCGGATTCTTTAAGTCGAATGGCATCCCCGGATATTTCAATCGTTGAGTTGTCCACATTTATCGAGAAAGAATCCCCTGCAAATGACAGCCCTGCACCCGCACCACGGTCCCGGTTTATAAGGGCGAGCCAGTTCGGGTTTTCCGTTCGCGCATCAACATATGCCTTTGTTGCTGCATCCTGCGGGTTTACCGGGTCGGCAAGGTCAACAATCCTGCCATCGTTTGCGCTCCTCCCAACGGCAAGTACATCGGAAAGTGTAGGCGTTTCTGTTCTTCCGAGCGTAATATTTATTGTTCCGCCGTCATCCGAAAGGGTTGCGCCTGCCCCTGCACGAAAAACGAACTCGCCACGCCGCCTTGTCGGGTTCGCTTCCGAATATACAGGGTTATATCCCCTATCAGCTGTCCCCGCATGAATGCTGTACGGCGCTGATGTTAACCTTTCGCGGGGACTCATCGCCTCACCATCAACAACCACCTCAAGCCAGTACTGAGTGGAAAAATCAACCGTATCCGGAAAGCCCGCAAGTTCAACCGAAAATAATCCCTGACGAACCACTACATCCGAAATCGTCTCTTCCCAGATCGGGCTTCCGCCGGTCTCGGTTGTGTAAAGGCGAAATGTGAGCGCTAATGTGTCGTTCACCCCAACGCCCGAGGAATCCAAAAGCTTGCCCTGGTAATTTAGCACCCGTGGCACCGCAGAAAGGATTATGAATGCTACAATAATCATTACGCCTGAACACAGGTTTTTAGATTTCATAAATACCTCCTTTTTCCTGTGAAAAAATATTACAAAAAATAAAGTTGAACGCAAGTATTAATTTTAATTATGCGATTTGACAACTAAGTGCTCGTACTTTTTCTGCGTCCCTATTCAAATATCCTTTCCAGGATTTGATTTATTTTTCCCTTGACAAAAATCTAAAATTATAGAAGTTTAAGAAGCCTTAAAAGAAAGGAGAAATTATGAGCTGGCAGTCCACAAAAATTCTAAGTAGAGGAAAAATGTTTTTATTTTCTTTGGCTGTCCTTCTGAACCTCACCTGCGGGTCAGAACCCACAAAACCCTCTGGAACTGGACAAACGGGAAACCATAACCCCAGAATAATTGTGAGCACACCGAGCTCGCCCGTGACCGCCACAATGGGTGCAAGCGTCACATTTTCGGTTTCCTGCGTTGACGACGATAATGACAGCCTTTCGTACAGCTGGATAGCCACAGGCGGAACGATAATCTCAAACGCCGAAACCTCAATAGTCTGGCGGGCACCATCAAACCCGGATACCTCCCTTGTAACCGTAACAATATCAGACAACAGGGGAGGAAGCGTTTCGTACACCTGGCATATTTATGTTGGCGGTGGCGTTAGCACGAATACCTATAACGGCAGATGGATAAGCGAGGGGGTTGTGCCTCTTGTGAGTTTTACTGTGAGGGATTCTCTCGGACAAAGAGTAATCCCATACACATCCGGCTTTCTTGTCTTTTACAGCGGGCAGATTGAATGCGAGGTATTTGAGGGTGGGGTTTACAATATCAATACAATACCACCCGAAAACTCCACGACGAATTCAATCAATGTGATGCTCCCATACAATGTCCTTACTGTGCGCGGCGGTGATGATGCTCCGAACAGGGTTTACTTCCAGGGAATGTTTTATGCTGGAAATCCTGATAGACTGTTTGGCCAACTCACAATTTACAGGAATTATACTGCTATCTACGATAGCAGCGCATATTTCAACAGGGAGTAGAGATTCAACGGCTTTTTCGGCTAAAATAAAGATGCTTAAATTTATATGCCTTGAATTCGGCTTGAGGCTTATACAGGATTATTATTGGGGTGATTTTACGGGTTAGCCTCGTAGGTGAGCGTCCAGTCAAGGAGTTTGGGCGAGTAGGATGTATTTGATGTAGTGAGGGTTGCGCGAAGGCGTATTGCCGGGTGTGAGGTGGCTGAAATTCCTGCAAGGTCAAGGTCTGTGCCAGATGGCACATCCTCAAGAAGGAGATCGCCTGTGTCATTCAGGATATCCACCTTAACCGATGTTCCCGACATAGAGACATCCCTTGTATAATAAAGTATCCCCCATCGTCTTATTCCTGTTGGTGCGATAATATAAGTCGTTGTCTGTCCGGATGGGAGGTAAGTATTAGGCATTTCGCTCCATCCGACATTGGGCGATATTGTGCCATCGCTGTAGAATGGGTGGCTTTTTGCGTACAAGACGCAGTCCATACGGATTCTGCCGTAGCTACCATAGCCGCCTCTGTATCCATAAGCAGATGAACTTCCGCCATTGGCTGTAATACTTCCTGTATTGATTATCTTCTCCGCACGCAACCAGATGGACCCACCAGAACCTCCACCACCACCTCCACCACCAAGGTAGCCTGTTCCGTATCCGCCATTTCCGCCATTGGCGTTTATTCCGCCACCGGTATTAATAGTTATCTTTTGTGCTGTAAATAAAAGTGCGCCCCCACCACCCCCACCTGAACCACCACCATAACTTTGTCCGCCACCACCACCTCCTCCACCTGAACCGCCATATAATGTTGTCAATTGAGGATTCCCGTATGATGAACCGCCGGGTATTCCATACGAGCCACTCTCACCGTTTGTAGCGTGCCCTGCCCCTCCACCACCATAAGCGTAACTTCCGCTGTTACCTGTCCCACCTCTACCATAACCAGGACCTGAACCATTTGCCCCATTGGACCCACAGGAGCCACCATTTCCGCCGCTATATCCGCCCGCTCCACCTAACCCACCGGTTGTTCCTGCACAGCTTGAGGATGAGCTCCCATTTTCTCCGCTTAAATCAAGCCACCCACTTATTACCGCCTCACCAAGACATTTTATTACGAGCGGGGTTGGGGTGTTCCTCTGTACCGAAACCGTAACTCCCGGGTCTATCCTGAATGTCCTGAAATTGTATGTCCCCGCGTTTAGCGTCATATTTGAGGTTGCGTGAAAATCGCCATCCTCGCCAGTCCCGAGGTCAAGCATACCCAGCCAAACCATATCCCCCGTTGTTTGCACATTGACATTCGTGTTCTCGTCGAACTGGGCGGTAGTCGTTTGCGCCCACTGGTAAGTCTCGTAATGGACTGTCATATTGAAGCGCCCATTGGCGACGAATGCCCCCGAACGACCAAAAACGGTAACAAGATATAAGCCATCTGGTGTATCCTCAGTTGTCTGGATTTCAAGCTTTGTGCGGCAAGTAGGTCTGCAGTAGGGTGGGTTGAATGTGAATGTTGCACCCTCAGGAAGCCCGGCAACAGAAAAGTGAACAGAGTCGTGGAATGCGGTATCAACAATGCTTGCAGAAACGACAATCTGACGCGACAGTCCGGGGATAAGGTCTATTGATTGTGGGTAGCAACCTATATTGAAAGGGTTTGAAAAGGAAAAACCGGTTTCGCCGCCACCTCCACCTGCGCCCTCGCTTGAGAAAAACAGGAATATGGAATCCCCCTCCTCACTTAGCGAGACCCCTCTGCCCTCGGCAAGAACAAGGGTTCCAGTATGGGTGGTCGAGCTTCCACGCCTCCTTATCCCTTGTATGGCGCGCTCAACAGTATATGAACGGATACTATAAGGTGCCGCACTTATCTTTTCTCTCGGCGAAAATATCTCATGATTAATCTCAAGTTCAAGCCAATATTGGTTTGAAAAATCCACACTGTCCGGAAATCCAGATAATTCAACCGAGAACAGCCCCTGCCGGACAATTACATCCGGAATCGTTTGCTCATATACTGGGCTTCCGCCAGTCTCGCATGTATAAAGGCGAAATACCATAGGAAGCGTATCATTTACCCCCACACCAAAAGAATCAACAAGCTTGCCCTGGTAATTGAACCCCCTCGGCAACGCAAAGAGAAGCATTACTGCTACTGCCGGTATCAATCCCCAAAAGGACTTCCTCCTTTTCATAAGTTACCCCTTTTTCTTCACATTTAATAATATAATAAAAAAGGCTAATCGCAAGTCCTTTTTGGGCAACTGGGCGAATATGCGGTTAAGCGATTAGGCACCTTTCAACGCTGCTCCCCGTATGATGGAAAATCCAGGGGGAACGAACCACGAACACCGAGCCACAAATTCGCTTGACTCAAAATTATCTTCCGAATAGATTTAATAGTATGAACAAGTACCTTTGTGCTGCACTTTTAGTTATGCCATTCCTTTTGTCCGGCGAAACCCCATGGGAAATAGGCGAATGGATAACTATTAGCGATATGCGATATGTGACAAATATTAGCGAGAGCCACAAGTATATTTATGTTTCAACGACAAACGGGCTTTTGATGTGGGATAAGATGTCGGGAAGATGGCTGTTCCCATATAGCTGGCAGGATTTGCTTGGCGAGGAAAAGGTATACTATGCAAGGGTTTTCGGGGCAAACCTTTTTATAAGGACTGAAACCGGCGTCTACGCCTTGCGCGAAACAAATATAGGAACTCAGGCACCACGACTTGTGAGTTTTCAACCTGAAAATATCAGAATCAACCAGTGCCCCGAACAATTCCCGCTGTACCTTCCCCCTCCGCAATACATTTTCAAACAGGACGGTATCATTATGGATCCGGATTTTGTACAGTACCCGGTTTCTGCCTGTCTAATTGATAGAGCAGGGAATCTCTGGCTCGGAACATGGGGACTTGGAACCTGGTTTGTGGATACAAAAACGCTCAAGATGGAGATGCAGCCGATAGGGCTTCAAAACGAAAATGTCAGGGCTATATTCATAAATTCGCGGGGAATTTGGTTTGGAGGCGAGGTTCTGGGACAAACTACATGCGGGGTAACTTTCTGGAACAGGAAAAAGGATGTGTGGAACTTTTTTAACTCCCACATATACAGGGATATGGGCACCGACAATATCTATGCTATAACAGGGAACGATACACTCGTATTTTTTGGCACCCAATTAGGCTTGCTTGTCTACAATTCTAACACCGAGCGATGGAAAAGATACTCTACAAGAGATGGGCTTCCGTATAACGAAATAACCTCTCTTTGCCTTAAAAACGACACCCTTTTTATCGGGCTACAGACGGGCATTGCAATCTTTGATCTGAAAACGCGTAAATGCGCCCCGGTTTCACCCTCAAGCTACCCCAAAGTGAACAAGATGGCTGTTTATAAGGACAGGATTTATTTTGCTACCGACGAGGGGGCATTTTACTTTAATGGAAAATTTCCGGTGCAGATTAGAACCCCCGATGGATACCTTGAATACAGGGTTTACGCTGTACAGGCTGATTCAAATGGGCTATGGTTTGCGACCGACCGCGGGCTCCTTTTTTACAACCCGGCTACCGACGAACGAAGGACATTCCCGGCGGAAATCTACCTGCCAGAATATGTGAACGATATGCTTAACACCACAAGGTATATCTGGTTCGCGACAAATAGTGGGGTAGTTAAGTTACGAAAAAATGATATGCGTTTTTACAGATATACAACATCCGATGGTTTAGCCTCTAACATCGTATACACCCTTGCGGAGGATGGCGATTACATCTGGTTCGGGACAAGCAAAGGGGCTACAAGATATCTCTGGAATAAGGAAAGCAGAATCGACTGGTAGAATGAAAAAATTCTTGCGTGCATTAAGTTTTATATTGCTTTTCACCTTGCTAACAGGGTTTAAACCGGGACCATCGGCGGGCTTACCGAGGTTCGTTTTCAGGGGGGCGGGGTTCCATTTTCTTTCGCTTTCTGCCTGGGTCAAAATTGATTCGGGATTTGCCTCTGTTTCGTTTTCGGCAATGATCAGGCTCGAAAAAACAGACTCCGCAAACAAGTTCTTCTCCTTTTCAACATACCTCAGGACCGATTCGCTCAAACTTCTTGTGAACGGCGATGAGTTCAATTTTAGCCCATCAGACAACGATATAATTATGCTCCCAGTCGGGGTCAATTTCGTTGGAGGGTATTACAAAATCCAGACCCAGCGAGCCTTTTCCGGACCACCATCAACCTGGCGCTGGGGAAACGAATTCCAGCTAAGCCCGCCATTTGTCAACGAGAATGATAGGTTTACCCCCATACTTCCTCTTCAGTTCTCCTGTTCAGTTCTGGCACCCAAAAATTTTAGCTACGAGATCCCCAAAACTGGCTGGGAGGTACTTGAAATCGGAGATAAAAGGGCGTTTATCACACACGACCCGAATGTGCTTTTATCCGTGAACCGCTGGTATTTAATCGGGGATTAACTTGTTCGAAGTAGAACGGGAAAGAAAAAGGGCGGAATACAGGAAACAGAAACCCTCATAACCTAATCCTCTTTTTTAAAATTATTAACTGAAAACTCATTCCATATTTTCATTTCAAATGAACTATCCTTCCAGTTTGAATATTATTGGCAGAACAAATCCTGTAAATAATAACCCCGGTTGGGAATCTACCACCAGGGATACAAATTTCCCGCTTGCCCCGTTCAACAGGAAATTCGGTTAACTTTGTGCCACGAATATCATAGAGTTCAATAATTCCAGGCTCATTCCAGAAATAGTCAATCGCAATAAAATCATTAAATGGGTTCGGGAAAATATGCGCAGGCACAGGGTTTTGAATCCCACTTACAGGAACCGATGTTGTTTCGCCCCATGCGTCATAGATTGATTTTTCAATCTGCTTCAGGCTTTCGCCGGCTACAAAAGCAAATTTCAATGTCGGGGTTGTGTCACCAACCCCAAGTGAACCAAGCGAAATCACCTCATACACAGCGCAATCGGTATTCTGAATCCCCTCATCCCAAGAAGGCGAATTCATAAGCTCCAGCACCCGAGCAAAAGATTGTCCATAATGATACCAGTCCCTGAAATTCCCATCGCCCAGAAACCCCGCTCCAGAAACAAATGTTATACCGGTATAGATATTGTGTAAGTTATCATACTCAAAAACTGCATACCGATTGGGGATTCTCCCGGTATAATCATTATCAAAATCATCGGCTGGAAGGTCGCCCTCGTAAAACAACATAGCCCGCCCACCAGTAAGATTCATTCTACCAATATTCTTTACAGTGAAACAACAGGTTAGGAAATATTCGTTATTCCGTCCGGAGGCGACAACCTGCTTTATCTGCACACGAGAATTCCTGTCCTTATAGACAGTGCTTGAAGTAACAAGAGTGGAATCCATTACGACAACAAGTGTATCAACAAGAACGAAAATTGTATCAGCAAGTGGTCCGTAGTCATTGCCAATGCCCATATACACCTCATCCCCGAACTCGTTGAAATGTATGGCAATAAAAGCTCGCCAGAGATTGTCAATCTCGCCCGTGCTCAAAAGGTTGTGATAGTAAAACCCGCCAAGATAATTGTCATTCACAATCAGGCTAACCCGCCCGGTAGTGTGCATATATTGCTTTGCAGCGCCTGCGCTCACAAAGATTATAATCAATAGTAGCGCCAGATACTTTCGCATATCAAAAATCCTTCCTCTTTATCGCCCTTATCCCTAATTTTAACGGCAGGTAAGAGGCTAATATGTTCAAAAGGATGACGAGCAAAAAACTTGAGATAATTTCTGTTTTAGGATAACCTGTTTGCCCTATAAGGTAAAGGGAGTATTTGTAAGCAGGAAGAGCGAGCAGTACAACCATAAGTCCAACATAAGCAAGGCTCAATAGTGCTGCGATCATACCGCCACCCCCACTTGCGATTCGTGCCGGGTTTTGCGAATCAAACGAGGGGAAAATGGCTCCAAGCCCAACAGATAGTGAGGTCAAACTCACGCTCATAAGTAATATCCCGGATGCGGTGAGGACCATCATAAAACCCGACTGCGCGAGCATCCCATTTGAAACCACCGCAACTATTTCGGCTATTGTGAAGAATACCGCAAACGCGGACATAAACTTCGCCCAGAACATTCGCTCAACAGCCATCGGGCTTGTAAGAATCCTCCACATACTTCTCCCTTCCATACTTATTGATGGGAAAACGAACCTTACCGAAAGGGTTGCAAGTATATATCCGCAGAAGGCGAAATTGGTAAACGATATAACAGTTTGCCAGAACTCATTTCTTATGTTCATAGGGACAAGCCTGAGATTGACAAGATAAAGCAAAAGTAGCGAGACGAGAAGCGTGAACTGCCCCCACTGCCCGCTATCGCGCACGAATAACCTGAAATCTTTGATAATTATCGCTTTCATATCCTGCGGCAAACCCAAAAGAATCTTCCACAAGAGCCCCTTTGTGGGATCATTGAATGTCAACTTCGTCTTCCTGCCCAGGCTTTCCGCGGATGATAAATAGGCTGTGAAATAGTATTTTCGCGCGAAGATCAAAAGGAAAACCCAGAACGCAAGAGCAGTTGAGGTTAAAAGCGAAGCCCAGAAAAGAACATCCCCCCAGGAATTTGCTTTCGCACTTCGTAAAAGTTCAAGAAACCAGACATTGGGAAGGTATGGATTTGAGGCTGTAGCAAGGTTCTGGAGGTAGTAATTGAGAAGCCGGATATCCCCGCGAATATTCATTATTAGTGCGGGTGCTCCCCCCTCACGAACAAAAAATATAACCACAACACCACATAAAAGAACAAAAAAGGTCAAAGCCTTTCTAAAGCCGACCCGCTTTGTTACTAAAAAAAGCAAGATTGTCAAAGCAGAACCCATATAAGCAGGCAAAGCCACAAACGGCAAAATACCAAAACTCACGAGCACCGGCATAAAAATGGCTTTGATCTTATAAACCCTGCCGTACGCCAATATGAGCGGGATTCCGACAATTAGCGTTGCCCAGCTGCTGTAGAAAAGGTTGTCGGTGAATCTTGCCGAAAAAACACTTGTGTACGGTTGCGGTTTTGTCAGAAGAAATTCAGTCTCACTCGAACGAAATATAGTCGTGATTGAGCCTATGGCATTTGATATGAAAAGCATAAGGAAAAAAGCAAGAAAGCCAATAGATACGGTTCTGTCTGCTATAAGCGGACCGATATCCTGGACATCCTTAAGGTAGTTGAATATGGCGTAGAAAAGCCCGTATGCGCCCACAGCAAACAATAGCACAACAATAATCCCCACAACAAATTTCATTATTGAGATAAAATCCCTGCGCACCAGCGCCCGTAAAAAGTTTTTTGCCTTAGCCACAAAAAGGTTCATCGCGTATCGTATTTATTATAAAAATAAAATGGAAAATTTCAAATCCTATTTTATCGCTCGGAGGATAATAGCCAAAACACCCGCTATATAAAGAAAGGTGTCAAGAAGCAGTTCTGTCAGGCTCCCTCGCCGTTTTACTCCGCGTTCTACTACGGGGAAAAAGGCTAAATATACCGAAAGTAGCGCCACAATGTAAGCATATGCCGGGATAAGCCCTCTGAATGCGCTTATGAAAATCGCTATTCCGCCAGCAAGAAGGACCGCATCAATTAGGGTTTGAGTTTTTTTCACCCCTAATTTTGAGACGAGGCTGTCCACCCCGAGGATTCTGTCGCTTTTTAGATCCTTAACGCTTGAATAGAATGCCCTTGCAATTACAAGCGAGGCAATGAATGTCGCAATCAGCAAGGGATTTAACGATGGGTTTCCGGTAAATTTAATGGGCACAAAAATTGTTGCAAAAATCCAGCCAAGCGAACAAACAATCTCACGAAAGGGGAAATTGGTAATTAACCCTGGCAACCACTTGTTCGTATAGGCTACCCCGATAAAAATCACCGCAAGGGTTAAGCTGAAAAGGACAAATGGAAAGGAGGAAGCAATAAAAACGGCAACCATAATTGCTCCCCAGGCGAGTGTCCGTAGTTCGCGCCTGTATGAGCGAAAAAAGCCAATCTTTGAAACATCCCCTATGGGAAACTCGCTCCAGTCCGTTATGTCCTGGAAGGTGTGCATTGCGAGCAGGAAAAAGGCGGGAAAGAGGAGAATTTGTGGGATCAGGGGAAGCCCGAGCAGGGTTAAAAGCAAAAGGGTCAATAGTAGCGATCCAAGAGCTGTAAATATTTTTGACTGCAGGAAGAAATAAGCTGCATCCTTGAGCCATCGCCTTTGCCACACCCTGAGGGAGGATTCGTTTATGCGTTCAAGTTTTTCAACTACCTCGGAAATAATCCAGCTTGGGGTTGAGGCACCCGCTGCGACCCCAACCTTCTTTATTCCCTGAAAATCCTCCGGGCGCAATTCATCCGCGGATTCAACGAAGAAAGTGGGTTTACCAGTGTTAACCGCGAGTTGAAAGAGGCGTCTTGTGTTTGCGCTATTCTTTCCCCCTACAATCACAAGTGCCTCAACATCCCGCGCGAGCTCAATCAATTCCTTTTGCCTCGCCTGTGTAGAATTGCAAAGCGTATCATAGATCAGCGCTTTTGGCGATCTCGCCTTTATAATCTTTATAGCTTCTTCGTAGTCCTCACGGTTGTATGTAGTTTGAAAAAGAACGCAAGAATTTTCGGGTATATCAATTTTTTGGAGTTCTGCGGGGGTCTCAACGACAATTGCCTTGTCGTTTGCAAAACCGACAAGCGCCTCAATTTCGGCGTGCCCTTTATCCCCGACAAGGATAATATAGTAGCCCATCTCGTGGTGCTTTCTCACAAGTTCCTGCACTCGTCTCACCTTAGGGCAGGTAGCGTCAACGAGCTGGCAATTAGTTTCTTTAAGCCTTTCGCGCATCTGGGGGGAAATCCCGTGCGAGCGAATGACAACTATCTCGTTTTCGCCAACCCCCTGAATATTTCGCAGTTCCTTGACCCCTTTTTCTTTGAGCAATTCTACCGCTTGAGGGTTATGAATAATTGGACCGAGCGTGTAGATTTCCTTGTCTGGTGCTTTTGTGGTCGTTTTGAGGACAATCTCAAATGCCCTTTTGACCCCCGAACAAAAGCCTATATTTTCAGCAAGTTTGACCTGCATAGTAATAATTATAGCCCATATTTTTAAGCAAAATATTAATCAAACAAATAGAATACCCTTTTGGATTTTCCAGAGGCTTTAGCCCCAATAAGAACATTAAAACTACCTAATTCTAAACGCTCAAAATTACTTATTCTAAGCCTTTTAATTCTCATTGCCATTTCCCTTTACAACCATTTAAATTGCTTGAATTTCCCATTGCCATTACCTGGATTTCTTCAGCAGTTCCTCGTATACCGCAAGTATCTTCTTCGCCGTGCCTCTCATATCATATCCGAGTTCCAGTATTCGCTTCCGCCCATTTGTTCGCTTGCCAAATTCAATCGCGTTTGAAATGTTAATGGCGAACTCGATATGATTAGGCGAGCTCACGAAACACCCCTCAACCCCCTCCATTAACCGCTCAACATCCCCGACCCGTGTGGAAACCACTGGCACATTACAGGCAAGCGCCTCCTTAATGGTAATAGGCGATGCCTCATAAAACGAGGTCTGCGCAACAACATCAGAAGCATTATAATACAGCGGCATATCCTCAGGGTCTATCCTCCCCCCAAGCACAACCTTAATCTTCCCATCCAGTATCGCAATTGAACGGCTAAAAAGTTCGTATCCTTTCTCCGCTCGCTCTATAGATGCTGGGAAAAAGACTATCTTCTTGTTTGCCGGCAGTTGAAGTTTTTTTCGGCATTCCGGACCATCCATAGGTCGGAAGAAATCGGTATCTACCCCGCAGGGGATCTCCGCAAATGGTCCTGTATAGTTTAAGGCGTCAAGCAGGCTTTTGTTGACAGCAATAACGAAATCCGCTGTTTCGCACGCTATTTTTTTGATCGCCTTCCAGTGCCTGAGACGATTGAAGAAATCGCCAGAGCCCACACGCCTATCCGAAAGAGCAGCCCCTTCATGAAGGGTAAAAACTATAGGTGCCTTTATCCCTGATATCATCCGAGCAATCTTCGTCGGATAAACCGTATAACTGTGATGCACATGGATTATATCCGGCTTAAACCTCCTCATCACCCCCACGAGTTCCCACACCGCTTTGAAGTAGTTTAGCCTGCTCATTTTCCCGTTAATAAAATAGACCTGAACCTCAACCCCAAGTTCCCGAAGGCTCTTTACCTCACGCTCGACGAATATGCCGTAATGCGTGATCCCGGGAAATGGATACATATTTGTTGCTGTTAAAATTCTCATTGTCCCGCTATGTCTCCCCTTCTTTCATATAAGGTAGTGTTCGGTATCTTTTTAGTCAAGAAGAATATTTTCTATTTCGTTTGCAATTCCTTGCGGGTCAAAACACTCCATCTTATAAAGATCTTGCGGCGAGGCTGAAAAACTGTAATTAGTGACCCCCAGTTTCCTGAACTCCGGCATCAACCGGAGCTCAAAAAGCGTGTTCGCGATTATATTACCAAGACCTGTGCGGACATTATGATCCTCTACTGTGACAATTATTCCTGTTGAGGCGGCAATCTTCAGCGCCTCAAAATCGGGCTCGAGTGGCGAGGAGAAATTCCAGAGCATAGCATTTATACCCTTTGCCTTCAATATTTCCAAAGCGGAAAGTGCCAAATGAAGAGCTGAGCCCATAGAGATTATTGCGATATCAGTTCCATTACGAACAAGCGTTGCTTTGCCGTACACAAACCTGTTAAACAGCGGTTCGTTTGGTGAATCCTCTTTTGTTATAATTGGGAGGCTTTCGCGACCAACACCAATCAACCAGTTTCCGGGCTTATCAGCGATAAAAAGAAGTGCCTGATAGGTTTCGTTTGCATCTGCAGGGATAATGACTTTAAACCCGTACAGGTTTCGTATAACGCCGAGATAATCAATGCAATGGTGGGTCTTGCCATCCGCCCCAACATCAAGCCCAATATGGGTTGAAATCAAGCGGAGATTCGTATGATTTATGTCGTTAAGTCTGTGCTGATTGTAGGTTTCGTCAATGTTGAAAACGCCGAAATCGGCAAAGAACACCAGCACATCCTGCGTTGAAAGAGCGCCTGCAATTGTGGCTGTGTTGTGTTCCTGCACGCCCGACTCAAAAAAGTTTTGCGGAAATGCCTTTGCAAATTTGGTAAGTTTAACCGAATCAAGAAGGTCGCAGTCAAAGGCAACAATTGGCGTTGAGTTTGGGTCGCCCTCGTTTGCTTTTGCAAGGTCGTAGATGAAATCACCGAAAGCCTCACGGCACCCAATCTTTTTGGTCCTCCCCTCGTTGTCCTTTGGCAGATATATTTTTGGATGTGGCAAGCGAAGTTTGATTTTAGGTGCCGGGATATTAACACCTTCAACCACTATAGTTTTTCGCCTTTGCTCAAGTTCTGCGAGCTCCCTTTCTATGTCCTCCTTAGTTTTTTGGGGGTTGAGTTGCAGAAGAGCCGAGATGAGTTCATCGTGTCTGAGCGCCCGCCCATGGTATTCAGCGTTATTCTCCATAAAGTCAACGCCCTTACCCATAAGCGTATGACATATAATTGCGTATGGGGCGGATTTATCCATAACCGCGGTCCGTATCGCCTCGTATATCATCTCGTAATTATGCCCGTCAATTTCCATCGTTTTCCATCCATCTGCCTCAAATCCCCCTTTGAAATTGACCGGCATAACCTCACAGACATCCCCGCATATCTGGAGCCTGTTATAATCAATAAGGACGGTGATATCGTTCAGGGCGAACTTTTTAGCAAAACGACGGGCCTCGGCAACCTGACCCTTACCCTGCTCGCCATCGCTCATCACAACAAATGTATTGTTGTGGATTTTCTTTATCCTTGAAGCAAGAGCAAAACCACATCCAGCAGAAAGCCCCTGCCCAAGGTTCCCGGTTGTCCATTCAATCCCTGGAACACCTCTTGTTATGTGCCCCTCATATGGGGATTTTATTCGTCTGAATGTAGCAACTACTTCCTCTGGCGGGAAGAACCCCACCCGTGCAAGGGCAGAATATACCCCGGGTGAGGTGTGCCCGTGGCTTATTACTATTCTGTCCCTGTCCTCTTTGAACGGGTTTCCCGGATCAATGTTTGCAAATGAAAATAGGACAAGGTAGATATCCACCGAGGACATAGACCCACCAGGATGCCCCGAGCCAGCAAGGTAGGTCATTTTAAGTATATCCTCCCTGCAAAGCCTGCCGAGCTCCTTTAAATGCTCTAACTCAATCTGGCTAAGTCTTTCCGATTCAAAAGGCATATTTCCTCTTTTTATAGGGCTTATAATTAAGTATAATTTTTTTAGATTTCAAGTAATTTTGTTTAAGCAAACAAATATGCCACTAATCCAGTTCCCATTCTTTGGAAGCCCAAATCCTTGAGTCACGAGCCAAGAACACGAACACCAGCTCTTCAAGTTTCTCAACCGATGCATAAAATTGAGGATACTGAAAGCACGAACAACAAACTGCAAAACGCAAAAAAATCCCGGCAAAAACCGAACCAAAAATTTTTCGCGAGTATACCTTTATTCTCTCTTCAAAAAAAATTTTTCTTGAAAAAGAAAAATTTTTCTTTATATTTTTATAACAAACGGGAGGCGGGATGGATAAAATGCGATATTTTAAAGTTATATTTATTGTATTTCTCTCATTCAGCCTTTTCCTTGCGGGAATGGTTCGTGAAACCCCAAAGTTTTCAGCAGAAACAAGAACAATACTTTACTCGCCATTTGCTGACACACAAACGGTATGCATATTTATTCCGAATTGCCCCTGCATAGGACCACAAGCAACGGTTCTTTCGCCCCTGCCCTGCGGGGTAATAACCGGGTGCGAAAGGCAGGAAATTCGTATACTTGCCCGCGACAACGACACCCTTGTGAACCCGGCAACTGTGAGCCTCACAATAAATGGCAGGGTTTATAACTATCCCTCGAACATCCGTGTGGCACGAGATACTATAATATACACACCAAGCACAGACTGGACGCACGGGGACACAATAAGATACAGCCTGACCCGTGCTGATGATTATTGGGGCTGCCCGCTTGATTCTATTGTCTCCTGCTGGTTTATTGTTGATACACGCCCACCAGAAATCGTTTCATTTTTTCCGCCGCGAGATACAACGATTACGACGACAAGATTTAATGTCCGTATAAATCTTGCTGACGCACCTTCAGGAATTGACACAACAACATTTCGCTTCTCTGTTGATGGCGTTAGATTTGATTATTCTGCAGCGGGGCTTACATTTTCAGGCACGACCCTTACATTTGACCCATCTTCTGCACGGATAACTTTTGCGCCATATGACACAGTAAGGTTCTGCCTTGAATACACTCGGGACAGGGTTCCTCTGAGTTTTTGCGGACCTAATGAACTTGAAACCCCATTTTGCTGGAATGTGTATATAGATGCCGTTGGACCGTCAGTAGAGATAATTACACCACGCCCGGATTCAATCTCTGCCTGCGATGACCAAGAGATAAGAATCCTTTTGCGGGACCCATCCGGCATAGACCCATCCTCAATAATTTTGAACATAAACGGGAACAACTACCGAATAAACCCGCCACAACTTATCCTTTCGGGCGATACGCTTGTTTTCAGACCGTCACCCGGGTTCTGGCACGACAACGACACAATAAATATTGGTGTATACGCAATGGACCGAGTGGGCAATGGGATTTCGCCGTTCGTGCTAACAGACTCGCTTTCAGTTGTGCTTACACGACCTGGCGGTACAGGTCCAACAGGCGGGCTTGGGTTCAACGGGCGATACTTACTATATGTTATAGGTTCTACAGGGTCAGATTCAATCTGCGTTTACGATGCTACTACGAACACACGCATTTATGCACGCCAGACAAATATCGGGATGATTTACGACATAGAGTATTACAACGGTTTCATTTATGCCTGCGGAAGCCCCGGGCGAATTTTCAAGCTTGATACGCTCACTTTTTCGGCAATAGACACATCCGACTCAAACTATGGTATGGGGCATGCTATAGGACTTACTGCAGGTGGCGGCTACATCTGGAGCGCTTACGACAACTCTACAATCCTCCGTCTTGACCCGACAAACCTTCGCGAATTGGGACGCCTCCGCATAACCCCACAGCCGGACCACCTTGCAGGGCTCGCCTGGATGTGCGGTTATATCGTCGCCTATGTTGACAACAATATGCTTATCACAATAGACCCCACAACAGGGAATGTCACAGGAACCCTTGCGGTATTTGATTTTCCGACCGATACAACAGGACCTGAAGGATTAACTTACGATGGGCGGAGATTATGGGCAAGCAACCTTAACCCATCACGGAGAAGGATTTATGGATTTACGCCAATTATGCCCAATTGCAGTGGGTGGAACTGGTTCACCGATTTTTCACCACCGAGAATAACCGCATACTATCCGCCGAGGGATACTACAATAAGGGATTCAATTCTAACTGTGCGGGTTTGCCTTCACGACGATATTTCTGGATTGAATAGCGATTCTGTCCGGGTGAGCGTTGAGGGTCGTGTTGTTCCCCTCATAAGGGTAGGGGAATGTTTTACATATAGTGAGCGATGGGCTTCGCTCGAGGACACAATCACCGCCTGCCTTGAGCACGCAGAGGATACACCTGATTACTGCCCCCCCAACGACACCTCATTCTGCTGGCGATTTGTCATTGACAGGATAGGTCCCGTTGCGCGAATAATTGAGCCGCTTCCGGGCACATTTTCAGCATGCCGCGACCAGCGAATAATAGTTCTTATCGATGATGCAAGCGGGGTTGACACATCATCCATAAGGCTCAGGATAAACAGCACAACCTACGATATTTCATCGCCAATGCTTTTCTGGCGTCCACCGGATAGCCTTATATTCGCCCCACCAGACACATTCTGGCACAACAACGACCATATAACAGTTAGCCTGCTTTCCGCAAACGACAGGCTCGGCAACCCTCTTCAGGGCGCGCCAATAAGCTGGAATTTCGTAATGGATTTTGCCCCTCCGGTTCACTGGGGTGAATACCCCCCTAATGGGGCTGTTATTACCGAATTTGCCCCGACAATCGGTATATTCATTGTTGATAGCATAAGCGGGCTTGACTACGAACAGATTCGCATTCGTATTGATACAACCTGGTATAACTTTGGCACCCGAGGGATATATTTTGATGATCACACGCACGAACTCAGGATTGAGCCCGCAGAACTGGGAATTTCATTTGATGATGGCGATACTGTGAATGTGTGTGTTCAAGATATGCAGGATATGCCAGATTATTGTCCGCCGAACCCTGCGCCTATGTATTGCTGGCAGTTCAGGGTTTCGGTTGCCGGTCCTATGGCAAGAATCATAGAACCGCTTCCGGGAACATTTTCAGCCTGCGAGGATCAGGACATACTCTTGATCCTTCGCGACCCTGATGGGGTTATAGATTCCACAATAGAGTTATGGGTGCAGGGAGTTAGATATACGGTCGATGGCAGGACTTTGACATTCACGCAAGATACGCTCAGGTTCAACGCTGAAAGTGGGTTCTGGTATGACGGCGAACCTGTCAATGTCCAGTTAACAGCTGCTGAGGATATTTATGGGAATCGGCTTGCAAACACATTAGAATGGAGTTTTACGATGGACCTCTCCCCGCCACAGCTACTTTCGCAGGAACCAGGATGCGGAAGGTGGATTGCGGATTCGCTTCCAACTATAATATTTTCCATACATGATTACATCTCTGGTGTGAGGGATTCAAGCGTGATAATCACGGTAAATGGGGTTCAGTACAGGCTTGGACATCCAGCATTAACACGAGTTGGTGACAGCTGGCAGTTCCGTAGCGCGAATGCCGGGCTCGTTTTTCACGAGGGCGACAGTGTGAGGTATTGTGTCCATGCAGAGGATTCGCCAAACTATTGCCCGCCAAATATCCTCGATACCTGCTGCACATTCTTTGTTGGGCTTCAGGGACCGCGCGCAACCCTTATTACCCCCCAGCCAAACACATTTACCTCTTGCAGTGACCAGGAAATAATAATTGCTATAACCGACACAGATGGGGTTGTTCCGCGAACCATTCAGATTGAAGTTTCGGGAAGGGTATTCACAACATCAAGCCCGGAGATAAGCTGGCGCAACGATACACTCATATTTAGACCATCTACTGACTTTAACGATGGCGATACAGTGAGGGTGAGGCTTATTTCGGCGGAAGATACTCTTGGCAATCCACTGCAGAACCCGCTTGATTTTGCCTTTATTGTTGACCTTACGCCTCCTCTTGTTTTGGGTTCTACCCCGGAGGCCTGGCAGGTTTTAGGGAACCCCTCGCCAATGGTTTCCCTTGATATTATTGACAGCCTCGCCGGTGTGGATACATCATCAATCAGAATCATCGTTAACACCACCGATACATTCGCACCGGGCGATTATATGAGTCTTGAACCGCTCTCTCGCACGCTCTCGTACTGGCGCGTAAATTTGGATTTACATAGTGCAGGAGTAAGGTGGGCTCACAACGATACAGCAATCATTTGCATTACCGCTCTTGATATGCCCGACTATTGCGCACCGAACAGGCTCAATTTCTGCTACGAATTTACATTTGACCTTATGGGACCATATGCGACACTGATAACCCCACCACCCGGCGCGATAAGTGCCTGCGTGAATCAGGGATTCTCGTTCTATCTCACTGACCCCGAACTACCCCATCCCATTGACATAACAACGCTACTACTCGCAGTGAACGATGATACATTCAGATTTGGCGACAGCTATCTTCATATTTCAGGCGACACAGTTGAGTTTATGCCACCCGCGGATTACTGGAGCGATGGCGAGCTCGTTGAGTTTACGCTTCTTTATATAAGCGATATTTATGGTAATCCGCCATCAGCACCGTTCTCGAGCAACTTCGTTATAGACATAACCCCGCCATACCTTTTTTATGCTTCCCCGTTTGATTGGGAAGAGGTGCCCGAAACTCACCCGACAATTACTTTCACCCTTGGCGATAGGATTAGCGGCGTAAATCCGACGCGGACAAGAATTTCCATTTCAATAAATGGTGAAAGTCCAACCTGGTATGATCTCACAAATTCAGCGTTCACAAGAACCGACACAACTTACACATTCTCAACAGGAGTTGCAGGATTGAGCCTCAGAGGCGGGGATACGGTTATGGTTTGCGTCCAGGCATTTGACTCGCCCGATTTGTGTTTGCCTAACGAGCTTGACACCTGCTGGCATTTCACAATCCCAATTGGTGGACCACGAGCGCGGATTATTGAACCACTTCCTGATACCTGGACAGCCTGTGCGGATCAGCCAATAATAATTCTTTTACGGGACATTGACGGCGTTCTTGAATCATCAATAAGGCTTGAAATTGAGGGCACCGTTTATACGGTAGATTCAGCGGAGCTTTCATACAGGAACGACACATTGCGCTTCATACCATCGACCTTGTGGGCGGACGGGCAGACAGTTGAGGTTGCTCTTCTTTCGGCAGAGGACATCTTCGGGAACGCCCTTGAAACACCTCTAAACTTTAGTTTTAGGGTTGACCTATCACCGCCACTTATTACCCCGCTTGCGCCCTCGCCGGATGAAACTGTGCGTGTCCGATGCCCGGAGCTCAGGCTGAGAATTACAGACACCCTCTCAGGCGTTAACCCATCAAGTATAAGGCTTCAATTAGATGGCAGAGATTTTTATACGGGTTCCGCAGGGGTAAGCTGGGACGGATCAAATCTTGTTGCGAATATTTGTAGCCTTGGGGTTCGCCCGCGCGGTGGGGATAGTGTGAGGGTATGTATCAATGCGTCTGACACGCCTGCTTATTGCCCGCCAAACATCGCCGGTATATGCTATAACTTTTACATAGAATCCGGAGGTCCACGGGCATCAATTATTCAGCCTCAAGAAAACACATTTGTCGCATGCGACCCCGAAACAATAATTATAACCCTTGACGACGCAAACGGCGTTGATGACACGACAATTATTCTTGAGGTGAACGGTAGAATTTATCGTTATCCATCGCCACAGATGAGGTACATTTCGGGAAGGGTATACTTTACGGGCGGGAGTGGATTTTTCCGCGATGGCGAGCGCGTGAGGGTTAGGCTTCTTCGTGCGGATGATATTCTCGGCAATGAACTTACAAACCCGCTTGACTGGACTTTTACCATAGATTACTCGCCCCCATACATCTTCGCACTGCACCCCGCCATTGGAAGTACTGTTGAGGATATCTCGCCTCTTGTAAGATTCGGGCTTCGTGACGATATAAGTGGGGTTGTCCGCGATTCAATTGAGGTAAGGATTAATGGGCAACGGTACGATATAGAGAGTTCAGCATTATGGTGGACTGGGGATACGGTCTATTTTGATCCAGATAGCGCAGGGATTACATTCCGCGGTGGTGATACCGTTGAGGTTTGTGTGCGAGCATACGATAGCCCCGACTATTGCGGACCTAACATATTTAATACCTGCTATACATTTTTTATCGCCCGGGGTGGACCAATCGCAACGATAATTGAGCCGCTCCCGAACACATATTCAGCCTGTGAGTCGCAAAGCGTGGTAATCGCAATCCGTGATACAAACGGCGTTAACCCGGCGTCAATAAGGATAAGAATAAACGGGGTAATATACACTGTTGATTCCACCGAGATAACTTGGACACCGCCTGTGTTAGTGTTCACGCCAGAGTTGCCATTTGCGGATGCCGAGCGTGTTCGCGTAGAACTTCTTTCTGCAGAGGATAGCCTTGGGAACACGCTTGAAACCCCGCTTGATTATTCCTTTACTATGGATTTATCGCCGCCTGTTCCTATCAATATAAGACCTACGATAGGCGAAATTGTGAGCGAGCCCCAGCCTGATATAGTTGTGCACCTTCACGATGCTATCTCTGGACTTGAGGTGGGTTCGCTGCGGCTAACAGTGAATGGTACACCTTATGACACCTCCTCGCTGGGGCTCAGGTGGTCAGGTGATAGCCTTGTATTCTATCCCGAAAGCCTCGGGATAAGCTGGCGCGGGGGAACACCCATTGATGTCTGTGTGAACGCCCATGACAGACCCGACTATTGCCCGCCAAATGCTTTAAATTATTGCTGGAGATTCTTTATCGCTACAGGTGGTCCGCGGGCGACAATAATTCGCCCTCTTGATAATACCACATCAGCCTGCGTTGACCAGGATATACAACTGAGAATAACCGATCCACAGGGAGTAAACCCGTCAACAATAAGGCTCCAGGTAAGGGATACAGTATTTACCCTTTCCCGTTCGGAACTTCGATTTCTTGGCGACACGCTATTAATCTTCACTCCGCGAGCGGCTTACTGGCACGACAACGAAACCGTGAGCGTAAGCCTTCTTGCGGCAGAGGACAACCTTGGCAACCCACTTGAGGCCGCGCCACTTACCTGGCGCTTCCGCTTTGATTTCTCGCCACCAAATATACAGCACCTTATGCCACCACACGGAACCGGGACCCTTAACTGGCAAGAACCCATAATGGCTACAATCACGGATAATCTACTGGGTGTGGACCGCAATTCAATTATCGTCGTCGTTGATGGCATATACAGGGCAAGCGGACCGATAAGATTTACCCCTGGCTCAAATGGGTTATACTTGCGGGACTCAATAGTTGCAATATATCCGGATTCAGCAAGGGCATCTGATTATGGGATTTCTTACACGCCGGGCGAAGGTCTTGGAAGCGGGCTTTATTTCCCCGAATTTGCGACTATAAGTATAATTATTCAAGCATCCGATAGAATGCCCGATTATTGCGACGCTCACCGGGCAGAAACCCTTTGGGCGTTCACTATCCTTGATGATGATACGCTCCCGCCATCATTTGCAAACTTTATGCCCTCTTACTGGTCATCGGATTCCGCTTTTGATATTAGGGTTGACATAAGCGATCCTTCGGGGGTATTTGCGGATTCGGTCGTTCTCATATGGGACAATGATGGGAGTGTGGATGACGGCACATATCACATAACGCCGATGCTTGCGGAAAGTTTGTGGGCTACAGGCGAAAGGGCAAGAACAGGAACGCCTATTCCACCACAGCGTGGCGGGGCTAACTTTGTTTACCGGGTCTGTGCTTACGACAACGATTATGATTTTATGAACCCGCGCGATAGAAAACGCGGTTGCGCGGATGCCAGCGTTCGGATACTTGTGGGACCCGAAGCATCGCAGGTTGAACCACTTGAGGGGACATTCACAGCCTGCGATGACCAGCGAATTATCATCCGCCTTGTGGATGCCGAAGGCGTTGATACATCAAGCATAATCCTTGAAATAAATGGTGTAAGATACGACATATTTTCACCCGAACTTTACTATGAGGATAGCCTTCTCTACTGGGTTCCAGCGCGCCCTGTATTCAGCAATAACGAGCGGGTGGATGTCAGGCTCGTTTCGGCAAAGGATGTGCTTGGCAATCCTATGCGTGAGGAATTTTCATTCTACTTCTATGTTGACCTTGAACCGCCGACACTTGAGATGATAAGACCTTTACCGAACACCATTGTTCGCGACGAAAGCCCGGTCCTTGAGTTCGTAATTGAGGATAATCTGTCGGGTGTGAATCACCAAAATATTCTACTGAGGGTACAGGGGCGGAGTTTCCGCGTTTCCGATGGTTTGAGCTGGAGTGCCGACCGAAGTGGTGGGGTTCTCATAGTTGATGGACAAGCGCTCGGAATTTCGTTCCAACAAGGCGATACCGTTCAGGTTGAACTTGAAGCAACGGATAACCCAAACTATTGCACACCAAATCGCTCAAGCGCTTCGTGGCATTTTGTCCGCGAACCGCAGGTTTTTTGCGATGTTCATCCTAATCCATTCACACCAAATGATGATGGCTATAATGATTTCGCTGTCTTTAATTACCCATATATGTTCACCGAACGCGCAACTCTGTACATATTCAATACGAAGAATATAGAGGTTTTCAGGAAGGATATCTTCCCAATCCCGGATTACTACACAGTTCTCCCGAGAAGCTGGAATGGATGCGACAAAAAAGGAAACCCATTGCCTCAAGGCGTTTACATATATGTTATAAAGGTTGGCGGTGAGATCGTATGTAATGGAACGGTTCTCCTTGCGCGATAGCCTGAAATCTTTTTAATTTATTGTATGATAAAAAAAGAGCAAATACGGGCAGGGATGTTTTATATAACAATTCTGGGGTTTGTAATAGCATTTTTGTCGAACGCAATTTGTGGCGAGCTTATTTATGTTGCGCGCGTTAGCGGGGCGATAAATCCTGTTTCCGCGCGATACATAGAGCGGGTGCTTGCCAAGGCTAAACAAGAAGACGCGGAATGTTTCGTGCTCGAACTTGATACCCCGGGCGGACTAATGAACTCAATGCAAGAAATAACAAAGGATTTCCTTAATGCAGAGATTCCGGTTGTGGTATATGTTTCGCCAAGCGGTGCGAGGGCTGCATCTGCTGGGGCGTTCATAGCATTTTCGGCGCATATATTAGCGATGGCACCCGGAACGAGAATAGGCGCTGCACATCCTGTGACGCTCGGGATTACAAGCACCACCAAAGAGGGCGTTGACTCAACGATGCAAAAGAAGGTTTTGAACGATGCGGTGGCACAGATTCGTTCCATCTGTTCTTTGCGCGGACGAAACGAGGAACTCGCAGAGGAAATGGTTTTGGAGTCCCGCTCGGTTTCAGCCGAGGAGGCAGTTCAGCTTGACGCCATCGACATTATCGCAGAAAACCTCGACACACTTATAAAGACGCTTGATGGCTGGAAGGTTCAGTTGCCACGGGGCGCTTATATGCTTTCAACAAGGGCAACAAAAGTGAAACACGAAAATATGTCGCCAAGCGAGGAAATCCTTTATACCGTCCTCGACCCCAATATTGCCTATATCCTTATGCTCGTCGGGATTATGGGAATATTTATGGAGATGTCGCATCCCGGGGCAATTCTGCCGGGCGTTGTCGGGGGAATATCGCTCCTTTTAGCACTTTATGCCTTTCAGATATTGCCAATAAATTATACAGGCATTATCTTAATACTATTTGGCATTCTTTTGCTCCTTCTTGAAATAAAGGTTACAAGCTACGGAATTTTAACAATCGGGGGTATAAGTTCAATGCTAATCGGTTCTTTTATGCTTACAAGCGGGGCAGCACCATCTATGCGAATCTCATACGCTACCATTCTCCCGGGGATTATCCTTATAGCGCTTTTCTTTATCTTTGTTGTGGCAAAGGCATTACTAATCCAGAGGAAGAAGGTCACAACCGGCGATAAGGGGCTCATTGGAGAACTGGGTGTGGCTATTTCGGATATAGAGGGAACCGGCAGTGTCAAGGTTCATGGTGAATACTGGCACGCGCGTTCAGACGAAAAAATCTTGAGCGGAGAAAGGGTTAGGGTCGTTGATATTGACGGTATTGTTCTCGTCGTCAAAAGGGAAGAAACAAGATGACCTTTTAAAAAATAGAAGGAGGAATGTATGAGCGGAACAGGCATTTTAATCGCTATAGTTGTTCTCATCCTTTTGAGCGCAATTCGGGTCCTGCGGGAATATGAGCGTGGCGTGGTTTTCAGGCTCGGTAGAATAGTTGGTTCAAAGGGACCAGGCTTATTCTTCTTGATACCGATAATAGATAAGATGATCAAAGTAAGCCTTAGAACGGTTACAATGGATGTCCCGCCACAGGATGTTATTACGAAGGATAATGTTTCGGTGAAGGTCAATGCGGTGGTGTATTTCAGGGTTATTGATCCGGTAAAAGCGGTGGTAGAGGTTGAGAATTATCTATATGCAACCTCGCAGCTTGCTCAAACAACCCTTCGCTCTGTGCTCGGGGAATCCGAACTTGACGAGCTTCTTTCTGCACGAGAAAAAATAAACCAGCACCTTCAGCAGATAATAGATTTCCACACCGACCCCTGGGGGATTAAGGTGACACTTGTTGCAGTAAAGCATGTTGACCTTCCGGTAGAGATGCAGAGGGCAATCGCAAGGCAGGCAGAGGCTGAACGAGAACGAAGAGCAAAAATTATCAACGCCGAGGGTGAATACCAGGCTGCTCAAAAACTCTTTGAGGCATCCGAAATTATCAGCAAAAATCCCGCAGCTATCCAGCTCAGGTTCCTTCAGACGCTTTCCGAAATCGCAACAGAAAATAACTCCACAACAATATTCCCCGTCCCGATCGACCTCTTTAAACCTTTCCTCCTGAAAGAAGAAAAGAAACAGGGATAAGGTAAGCAGTGAGGCAGGAACAAGAAAAGCAAGACGGAAGAAGGAAGACGGTAGAATAATAATCAGCTGAATCTAATTCTTCTAACAAAACCACAAAAATTAATATTTTGCTTTTCGGCTTGTTATTTAAGATATATAACGGGTTTGCTTGCCGCCCCTAAAACCGTATTAACCCTTATAAAATAAACACCACTTGATAATCCCGATTCGGGAACCCATTCAAAATCTTTTACTGCCTCAAATTTTTCAATCGTCTCGCCCGTAATATTGCTTACGGCAACCAAAAATACACGCTGTGTCAAATCCGAACCGCAATCTATCCGGATATGCAAGCGCGAATTAAACGGGTTTGGAAATGCATCTATCCCAATGCCATCAGGATGAGAATCCTCCTGGCTCTGGACAAACGACCGACGGAAAAGCGGAATATCCCTTGTAAGGCAATGCACACCTCCGCCATAGTCCCACACACGATTAAGTATCGGAATTATCTGGTATCCGGGCATCGCCTCCCGATAGATTCTCAAAGCCATTGTGTCGTAATCTATATTGTATACAGGCACAAACACTTGATGATTAAGAATGAGGGAATTTGTGTAAGTATAATACCCGGGTCCTATATCAGTTGAATCATACAATGTCGGAACGCGGTAAATTGTAAATCGCCTACCATCATATGTGTGGAGCGTGTCAAGTATTCGTGCGCAATTCTCAAGAACCCCGTACTCAATAGCGGTAGTATCCGGATAATATGAAAGCAGGATAGTACTGTCGTTAATAATTTTTGCGATAACATCGATATGCCAGAAACCCCAGCATGTATCGGGAATCCTTATCACCGGAAGCGTCACTATTCTCTCCAAATTAAAATAGACCTTTAAAAGGGAATCGAGTTCCTCTTCCGTCCACTCAAAGGCATAATCATCAATGTTCACATAATGGTAGTAATCGGTCTGGATTAAAAGCCCGTGCCCATCAGTAAGGTAATTCCCTCCCTCATCGCAAACCGGAAAATCATAATATGTGAGCCCGTATAACGAGGAAAAAACACGGGGGAAATTGTCCGCAAGAACATCCGAGTCATCGCTATAAACCGGGTCAACACAAGCAAGCTCACCTCCAAGATTATAAACAAATAACCCGCCGAAATCCCGTATCCAGGGATTTTCAAACCCATTCTGGATAATAAACTGAATATTGCCCGTATATATCCCTGCACGAGATAATCTTGCAAGTATGGTGGATCGCGCTGAATTAGAGGGGACCACGATATAAACCGTGCTTGTTGTGTCCATATATCGCATAATATCAATGCACATTGAATCAAATTCATCGGGTGGACTTACAGGTATCCAGGAAAGAGCCACGCCCTGACAGGGCTCCCACTCTGCCATCGCGCGAACAGGCTCCGAAGGCGGGACAAATGGCAACGAAAAGATTTTCGCCTTCTTGTGGTGAGAAATATATTTTTTCTTCGGATATTTAATCTTGTGCCGCAAAGACTGGCTACCGCGAGCCTGTCCCATTTTCCGAACCACTGGATTTTCCGCGGCGTTTGCGAAATCCACGAAAACGATAAAAAAAATCAAAAGAACCCATCTTTTCATAACTCACATTCCGTTTTTCTCCAGATAAAAAATTAGACCACAAATTATTGTCAAGGACATCTTTTGCGCTTCCGGTTAAGACTAACGCAAACGGTGAACTACGAAATTTTTACACTTTCAGGGCAAAAATTTGTCCAGTATCAGGAAGCAACTGGAAAAATAAAAAATAAAAAATCAGTTTGACAAATAAGAATAAGTGAATATATTAATGGTGTAAAAAGATAATAAACAGCAAACGGAGAGGAGGCTCGTAAAAATGAATAATCTAAAACTTGTTTTTTTATTGTTGTTATTATCTTTTCCGCTTTACAGTGGCGAGCTATTGTGGGTAGGTGAAGAGGGATATAAGGATGATGGGGTGGAACCTGAGATTGGGTTCGGCGGTGGGAAATTCCTGTTTAAAATTGCATATTACGAGCCAACCGGTGTTTTGCCGAAAGAGGTCTGGGTCGTGGTTGATACAAACCGTGATGGTTTCCTCAGCGAGAGCGAGAAGTTCCCGATGGCAACGGTTATAAAGGTCGGTGACCGATACATCTACGAAAAGGAGATAGAACTTTCGTATAAGGCTGGGAGCAAAAACGATTTCACATACTTTTTCGCTGCAAAATTCCCGGCTAAGGTACTAACAACCCCGCTCAGGAACGGTCCGATTCTCAAACAGCGCATTAGCTTTTCGCTCTCAAACACATACTGGGACTTAGGGAAAAATTTCGGTCCCGGGGCTGTTGTGACAATGCGACCCGATGACAGGATATTTATTATGAATACTGGCGATGGTGCTGAAGCATTCGCGCTGGAGATAGAAAAAGAGGATAACTGGCCTGAGGGCTGGCGTCACTCACCAAAAGCGGACGGCGCAGATGCCAATACATATGTATTAAGCGCAATTTTTGCCCCTGAAACTGAACTCTATATCACGGAGAAGGATTTCAACAGAGAGGGTAACGAGGATGTTGTCACGACAAAGACAAAAAGGGCTGATGGACCAGTATTTGCTGCTAATCTCTCAAATCCCGCAGAATACCTTAAGCCAAATCAAAAAACCGCCCTTTGGCTCCAGTTGAAACTCCCGACAACAAGTTTCGGGAAATATGCTCTTGAACCACACAATATCACGCTCAAACTCACCTGCCTTGGTGTGGAATAACTCCTTGTCTCACATGTTAAAGGGGTAATTAGGGGGCAAGAAACGAAAAACAATGATGAAATCCCTTCCCCTTTACGAAACTTCCTCTCCGGCAATTCCAGGTTATTTTAAACTCAATTTTAGCCCATTCTGCAGGAATAAGTCACAGGAACAAATTACGGGTAGAAATAAACACCTTTAAAATAATCTCAGCCACATACTTTTCCGATGCCCAGAACCTTTAAAATAACGGGGGTTGAAGATGAGAAGAAAAACAGGAATAGTGATGATGTTCGCGGTGTTCCTGATTTTCCTTGCCGCTGTGCCGAGATTTATGAATTTTCAGGGGAAAATCACCTCGCCCGGCGGCATAGGAATAACGGACACCTTACCGGTAACTTTCAGAATTTTTCTCACAGAAACCGGCGGAGAGCCTATCTGGAGCGAGACTGACACGGTCTTTATTGAGAGGGGGCTTTTCAATGTTAGGCTCGGGCTGGTAAATCCGTTAAACATCCCCTTTGACCAGTTATACTGGATTGAGATGATTGTCGGGAGCGATACATTGCGTCCACGCGAACCCCTCCTTTCTGCGCCCTATGCCTTTCGTTCAGCAATTGCCGATAGTGCAGTGAATGCTGGCGGGACCGGGGCAAACCTCGACTCAATATATGTCAACGAGGGGCAGGCAAATTCAATAACGAGCGCGATGATTGTTAATGGAACAATTCAGCCCGAGGATATCGGATTCAGGCTTTTGAGCTCTCTAAACGGGATTACAAGCTACTACAGGAATATAGACATTGTCGGGGACAGTGGGGTTATTGTGACGCCGAACGACCTGACAAAGCAGATTATAATTGGTGTTGATACGACAAAGATTTCGCAGAAAGTCCACAACCACTGGGGGCAGACCTGGCGAGGAAATAGTGTTGGTCTTGGACTCCGGGCAAACGATAATGGTCCCGCGCTTGTTGCTACAACCGACTCGCTTCCACTTTCGCTATATTCCATTTCTGGCGGTGCCGGCATATACGGGATCGCCCGAGGAGACTCTGCAGCCGGACTTGCAGGTTTTGCTGATTCCGTGCCTGGAGTCTCCTACACATCATTTGGCGTATTAGGAAGAACTTATGAAAGCTCCGGTCGTGGCGTGCAGGGCGAGAACGCCATATACAATACATATGGCTACCTCGGGGGACCGAGCTACGCCGTTTACGGACGATACAACAGCAACAACTATGGATACATTGGCGCTTCAGGATACGGTGTCTGGGGGCGAGGAAGTAACTATGGCGTTTATGGTACAGGGCAATATGGCGCATACGGGACAAGCACAACATTTTCTGGTGCGGGACTTTATGGAACCGGAAACGATTCAACATATGGTGTTCGCGGGGTGACCTCAGCAAAAAGCAGAGGGATTGGCACAACACCTACTGTATGTGGGGTGCTCGGGGAAACGAACGGACAGGCTGACCCGACACAACCATACAATAATAACATCGCCGGTGTGCGTGGCACTGTGAACTTTGGTGCAGGTGTTGGTGTTATGGGGGTGAATGGTGCAGGAACATTAATCCCGGCTATTGGAACCTCTACATTTGATGCAAAAAGAGAGACCGTCACAGTTTGTGGTGTACTGGGTTTGGGCGGGACATTCCCCGGGGTTTATGGCTATTCAACGACAAGCGCAGGGGTCTGGGGACATACTTTTGCAGCAAGTGGCACTGCCGCAGGTGTTCGTGGTGATTTCACAGGAACAAGTACAGGGTTACTTGCAGGTAAAGGGGTATATGGGTTCGCAAAAAATGGCTACGGCGTTTATGGCGAAACCCAGGACAGTAATTATGTCGGCGTCTATTATTCCGGAGTGAGGTATGGACTTGCCGGAACCGGGACCAAAAGCTGCGTAGAAAAAACATCCAGGGGACCCGTGCTTATGTTTTCTCAGGAAAGCCCTGAGGTCTGGTTTGAGGATTTCGGCTATGGCAAGCTTACCGACGGAAAGGCAGAAATAAAACTTGACGAACGCTTTCTTGAAATTATTTATATAGATGAGGAAAATCCGCTTCTCGTTTTCCTTCAGCCAATGGGAGAATGCAACGGGCTTTATGCTATACCCCACAAGGATGGTTTTTCGGTTCGCGAGAATGGCGGTGGCAAAAGCAATATTGGTTTTGCATACCGTGTCGTCGCACATAGAAAGGGATACGAGAAACTCAGAATGCCATTATATCCGCCTGCGTACTCCGACCGCAATCTTTACCCAGAACTTCACCAAAAGAGCCCTGAACAACCCGAACAAAAATAGAAAATCCAGCTAATACAAGGGAGGAGGCAAAAAATGTCTTTTAGAAAAGCGGGGTTGGTTATACCAATTCTTATGTGCATAAGCTGGGGATTGGGGTCGGCCGAAAGGGCGAAAGTTGAACTATTCGTGATGAGCCAGTGCCCTTATGGCGTTCGCGCCCTCGAATCAATTAAACCGGTGATTGACAAGGCTGATATTGATTTTTCCCTCCACTTTATAGCGGATATCGATACGACTTTGCCCTACGGATTTAGCAGCCTCCATGGAACACAAGAGGTTGAGGAGGATATGAGATGGCTTGTCATAATGAAGTACTACCCCAACAAATTCTGGGACTACTTTGCGAGCCGTGCTACACATTTCAGCGACGCCAATTGGCAAAACGACGCTTACATAGCGGGGATAAATCCAGATACGCTCCATATGCTTGTTGAGACAGAGGGAGCAAGCCTGCTCAGGGAAAATATAAAGAGGAGCCACGAACTTCTCTGTGATAGTTCGCCAACAATTTATGTTAATGGTGTGAAATACAATTGGGACCGCACAGCACCAAGCCTTGTCGCTGTGGCAAATCGGTTCTCAACAAATAAGGTGGCCGGGATACCTGAATGCTTCACCGATAACGATTGCTTCAGTACCGACAAAGCCCAGATCGGGAAATGCGGAAGCGAGGGAAAATGCGTTTTCACTAAAGCCCAGAGAACAAATCTTATTATCGTTCGCGGCGATACCACCTACACAGATTCGGTCGCGTTTTTAAAGACGGTCAAAAATTTCGATGAAAACATCCCGGGGCTCCAGACAAAAATCCTCTACTACACAAGCGATGAGGCTAAAAAACTCAAAAAGAAGCTTGATATTAAGGAACTCCCCGCGTTCATATTTGACGAAACGATTGAGAAAAGCGACCTGTTTTCGAGGATGAAGGAAAGCGGGTTTCTGAAAGATAAGGTAGATAAGTATTATCGGGTAAACCCGAGGTTTATTCAGACGGAATTTTACACGGAGCGAGAAGCAATCCCGAGAAGGCTTGACATATTTTTATCGCTTGATTGTCCTGCCGGGCACTCAACCCTTGTTTCATTTGCGAATATACTGAACAGCAAGGCGCTTGCGAAAACATCACAGGTGATGAGAGGGAAGAAGTATTCGCTTGTTGGCTTGAGCTCAACCCCTCAGGTTGCCAGCACAGAAAGCAGTGGGACAACAATGAAGGGCAAAAAATACACGCTAATATCAAGCCAGAGCACAACCACCCCAGCTGGCACTACCCCAACTTCCTTGCCGCCCGCTGTCTGGGTGCATTTCATCCCCAAGGTTGACACAACAACGAACAGGTTCACAGACCGCCCAGAAATAATATCCGAGATGAAACTTCTTCTTACCGCCGAGAAAAACTACCCCGCAAAATTCTGGGATTTCGTCAGCTGCAGGATGGAATCGCCTCTTGGCGATTGGCAGGTCTGTGCAAAGCAGGCTGGAATCCCTGCAGACTCGCTTTCAGCCCTCATAAGCAAAGAGGGCGATAACCTTTTGCTCCAGGACCTCAAAGTCAAGGAAGCTCTCCGCATTGATTTTTCGCCAACATTCCTTTACGAGAACAAATACCGCTTCCTGTCCACATCAATACTTCAGAAAATTGATGGACTTGAAAACCTTAATCTGAGTTTAAAAGGCGGCTGTAGATAGGAAATAGAGGCTTGACAAATTGGTAAACTGGTTTTATAATTATACTGAGTCGGGCAAAGGATTGAGGGGGAAGTTCTCTTGAACCCAAAGGAGGTCACAAGATGAGTTCAATAAAGTGGTTTTTTGTATTATTGATTGTCCCTGGTTTGCTTATAGCCCAGGGGAGTTCAAGTTCAAGTTATCGGCTGATATGGCAGGCAATAGATGGCGGTGGGGTTGAGGGAACTGGACTGACATCCCCGAGCTACAGACTCAATTTCTGCTTAGGACAATCTACGCCGGTTGGACATAATCATCTCTACTCCTCATCCTCAGGCTACAGGTTGTACCCGGGCTTCAGGATGATTGATCTTGATCTACGCTATCCCTATTCGTGGTTCAATACAACCATAAGATATATGGGTGATTCGGTTTTCACGCTTAGTTGGTCCGGGATCGACACGACAGCAGAGGACGGATGGGGCTGGGGAATATGGAACTACGACATACAGTATCGGACATCACCCACAGGCGAATGGATAAACTGGCTCACCGCAACAACCGAGACAACAGGCACATTTACTGGTCATCCCGGGGAAACATACTACTTCCGAATAAGGGCACGGGATCTGGCAACCAATGTTGCGCCGTGGGACAGTGCAAACCAGGATTCGGCGATAGTAGATTTCAAGGTCAATTTCTCAGTGCAGGTTGCGCCCGGCGGGGATCCACTTACAAGTTCAAATTTCATAATACTCAGTTATTATTCAACCTCACGAGAGGTTCAAACGCTTGACACGCTCTGGAGCGGAGAGAGTGCGACAGTATCTGTAATCCCCGGCACTGAGGCGAGCATGACCATTCAGTCGTCGGGGTCAACAGAGATTGAAAGATGGCGTGCTGCGGGCGAGACCCCACCTACCTGGACAATAACCGACGCCTCGCCACGACAGGCTACATACTACCATCAATACCTCCCCACTATTTACCTTGAGGGAACCGACTCAACCCACACGGTTTCTACCGAGGCACATACAAAATTCGGCGCCTCACATCTTGATGCTGGTGTTCACACTGTTTGGTCGGATTGGGCAGATAAACGAAGCGAGGTCAGGTTCAGCGAGTATACAACAGGCATTCCGCCTTATATCGCTATTGACGAGCGAAGCTTCACGATAAACTCCGCAATTACCGAAACCGTTCATTACAGGATAGCTACAGTCAATGTTACTGTAAGAAACGATTTCGGCGGGCGCGTTATAGTGGATGGCGTCCCGCACGATTCGCCTTATACAGCAACATGGAACTACGGAAGCAGTCATACAATTACTGCGTATGATTATTATTATCCCTCAGTTGATTCGCTTGTGCGGTACCAGTTTGACCATTGGAGCGATGGTGGCGCAAGAAGCCATACAGTTGTGCCTGTATCTGATACTACTTTTACTGCTTATTTCAATCAGGAATTCAGGTTTGATGTTGCGAGCAGTTATGGTAGTCCAGCACCTGCACCTGGGCGGTACTATTATCGGAACGGCGAAACTGTTAGTGGCTATGTTAACCTTGTGGACGAAGCCCATCATATGTATTGCAACGGATACACCGGCACGGGCAACCTTGAGGGTGGCGGTAGCGATACCTCGTTTTCGTTTGTAATAACCCAACCCTCAAGCATTAGTTGGACCTGGGCGCCGATGGTTTCTTTGACTGTAACATCCGCTTACGGGCATCCCAACCCCTCTGGAACAACTTTTTATGTCCCGGGCACAACCATTGAGGCATCAGTAGAGACATTATATTATAATGCTGATACAACCCTTAGAGCACACAATACTGGCTGGACAGGTACCGGGTCGGTCCCGGCTTATGGGGATTCAAACAGGGTTTCATTTGTGATAAATACAAACTCGACGATAAACTGGGGCTGGACACCGGAGGTGAGGTTTGATGTTTTCAATCCCGGGGGGTATGATGCCCCGCAACCTCCTGTTGGGCGATACTGGTATGAACCGGGAAGCACCGTTTCCGGCTATGTAACCTCACCATCGGGTGGTTATATGTGTATAGGAGCGCACGGAACGGGCTCGCTTCCGGACACCATTTCGGGAACATCGTTCTCTTTTGTGATAAGGGAAGCCTCAAGCATATCGTGGATATGGGTTCCACAGCCGCCTCGGGCATACAGGCTTATTGTCGTTTCGCCTTATGGGAACCCGATGCCGCGCGATACAACTTACTATCCAGCCGATAGCTGGATTACCTGCACTGTTGAGGATACAGTGTACGATGCGGTTGATGGCATAAGGCATCTTGTTACGGGGTGGACAGGAACAGGAAGTGTGCCTGCAACTGGAACAGGAAATCGTGTTCGCTTCCAGATCACCGAGGATTCACAGTTGAACTGGCAGTGGTGTCACCAGTACAGGTTTGATGTTTTCAACCCGGGTGGATACGGTACGCCGAACCCACCTGTCGGCGGACACTGGTATGATGACGCTTCGCTTGTTTACGGGTCGGTTGATGAGCGCGTGGATACTATGGTATGTATCGGGTATATTGGTACTGGCTCCCTTACCAATGGTTCCAATAACCACTTCACATTTGAAATCAGAATGCCCTCGTCTGTCACCTGGCAGTGGCAATCCATAAGAACTGTCTATAGCCTTATCGTCGAGAGCCCATATGGGAATCCTGTTCCATCTGACACAACCTACTACACGGGCGGGACAATTGTGAATGCTTCGGTCGACTCCATATTCCCGGATGGTGTTGGGATAAGAAGGGTATGCGATGGGTATATTGCTGATGGTTCGGTGATACCGCCATACGGGACGAATGCGCATATAACATTTGCCATAAATATGAATACCACGATAACCTGGCTGTGGCACACAGAATATCGAATAAACCTTACATTTGCTGGTCCGCCATCCGCAAGTCAGACAGGGGCAGGATTTTATCAGAGCGGAAGCATAGCAAATATATCCAGCCAGCAGGTTGTCGAGGCGGGCGGAATCCATTATGTTTTCCATCACTGGAGCTCAAACCCGCCTGGAGCGGTTTTTGGCGATTCTATGCGCTACGCAACAACAGTGGTCGTCGATACAACATATACCTTAACCGCTCATTATACCTCGGGTGTGAGGGTCACAATTCGTAAGAACCCGCTTGAGAATTGGGGCGGAATTATATTTGATGGCGATACAACCAGGGGCATAAGTGAGTTCGACTACTGGGTTGTACCCTCAACATCCCACTCTATCGGCGTGACATCGCCCGACTCTTTGATGGGCACAAGGTATATTTTTACATCATGGAGCGACGGTGGGGCGCAGGTTCACACTGTCACTGTGCTTCGTGACACAACATTTGTCGCAAACTATCGCAAGGAACATCGGGTTATTGTTCGCAAAAATCCGCTTGCCGATACGCTTGGCTGGATAGATGTTGATAGGGTGAATTATCCGCGCACGAGCAGTGTTGTGCTCTGGTATCCTGAGGGGAGCATTCTTACTGTAGAGGTAAGCACCCCGGATGAGAACCCCGATTACAGATATATATTTGATCGCTGGAGTGATGGTGGGGCAATAGCACATCAGATTGGTCCTCTTACAGCCCCGGTTGATCTTACCGCCTATTATAAAGCTTACTACAGATGTTTTGTTAGGAAAAGCCCACCTCAATCCTATGGTTCAATAATAATCGGGAGTAATGTTTATGACCGTGTGGCGGAGAAAGATTTCTGGGCACGGCAGGATTCGTCTTATCAGCTTGGGGTTTCGTACTACGATATAGCGCCTGAGTGGATTTATATCTTCAGCACCTGGGAAGGTGGGACCCCGGGCGACACCTCATTTGTGACGCCACGCATAACTATGCCTGACACATTCTTTGCCCTTTACGACTCGGTGCACGCGACGGTCTGTTTCAGCGTAACATCCAACGCCTGGCATGTTGGCAGGAACGATAGTATTGACCTTAATGCTACCTCAACTATGAGAGCAGATCAGGTGATACGGGTTGTTAACGACTGTGGGAATATAACGATTGACCTCGGGCTTTTTGTGGCTGATCCGGGACCATACTGGATGCCAGGTTATACAAACGGACGGAATACCTTTGTGCTTCGCGCGAGGTTTGATGATGAACCAACACCACCGACATATTTCAGCCCAGGGCGAGATTATGTTAAGATGCAGATATTGTGGGCTGATGCAAGTACATTCGGACCTAAAGGTTTCAATATACCACCTCCGCCTGCGACAGATAACAAGGACAATCTGTGGCTGCAGTTCATAGCGCCATCCGAAACCTCGACATTCTCACGGCAGGTGATTCAGATGGTAATAAGGGCAAAACCCAGGCTTGAATAATTTGATGAAGCCGGAGAGGGGAGTTGCTGACGCCCTCGGGGATGATAAGTCCTCGGGGGCGGTTTTTTTTATATAGAAAACTAATTTTAAATGATTTTTACCTATGCTTGCCGGTGAGAGGCTGAGCGCTTGCTCATTACTTTTAAACTATTTCAAGTTCGGTGAAGGCTAAAGCTAATTTTTTTATGCCGAATTTTTCGAACAGAACTGTAACAATCGCGTTTTTCCCGCGCCCTCTAATCTCGAGCACCCGCCCGAAGCCGAAGAATGGATGTAGCACGCGAGAATTCACGCTAATTGGAAAATCCGCGTCCCTCTCATACTGAAGCGCAAAATCACAGGATCCCCCTTCCACATTCAATAATTCTTTGGGAATTTCCTCAAGAAATTGCGAAGCCTTGCAGAAGTTTTCGTTCCCGTGCATTCGCCGCGTAAGGGCATAAGAATACCACAACCCCCTTTTACACCTTGTCGTAGCAACATAAAATAAGCGGCGCTCCTCCTCAAGCAATTCGTTATCAAATTCGGCTTTAGCAAGCGGGAAAAGCCCGTGTTCAAGCCCCGCAACAAAAACATATTCAAACTCAAGCCCCTTCGCCGAGTGAACAGTCATAAGGCTAACTCGCCCCGAATTGGGATCCCATTGATCCACGCTTGTTAGCAATGACACCTCAGCAAGATATCCCTCAACTGAACGATCCTCTGGATGCGACTCCGAAAATGCGTAGGCAGACGATAACAACTCATAAATATTCTCTATCCGTTCCTCGCTTTCGGGTTCCGCTTCCTCCTCGAGCATCTTTATATAGCCCGTTTTCTCAACAAGCTCCTTAAGAAGCACATAAACATCGTCTTTCTTCCCCTTTAGTTCCTCAATCAGCGAAACAAAATTTTTTATTCCGCTCTGTGCAAGACGCGGGAGAAAATCAAGTTGACCCTCTCTGCACAAAGTAAATATGGGAATACCCCGGCTTGCGGATTCCTTTTCAAGTTTCTGGATGCTTGATTTTCCAACCCCACGAGGCGGTAGGTTGACAATCCGCGCAAAAGACAGGTTGTCTTTGGGATTTACAATTAATTTCAGATATGCGAGCATATCCTTGATTTCCGAGCGCTGATAGAAACTGATACCTCCCACCACCTGGTAGGGTATATTTGCTCGTCGCAGTTCCTCCTCAAAGATCCTTGACTGGGCATTTGTCCTGTAAAGAATAGCAATATTGTTGGGAGAGACCCCATTGTCGTTGATCAGACGAGAAATTATTTTAACAATACCAGACCCCTCTTCGTACTCGTTCTGGTAAATATTGAGAGTTGGCAAAGAGCCATCCTCAGAATTGCACCAGAGACGCTTTTCGTGACGCATACTATTATTTTTCACTATAGCATTTGCAACCTCAAGAATCCGCCTGGTTGAGCGATAGTTTTGCTCAAGTTTGACTATTTTGGTTCCTTGAAAATCGTTGGGGAAATTGAGAATATTCCTTATCTCTGCGCCACGCCAGCCATAAATTGATTGGTCATCATCCCCAACAACCGTAACATTACGATGTACAGCCGAAAGAAGCTTCACAAGCTCATACTGCGCCCGATTTGTATCCTGAAATTCATCAACGAGGATATACTGAAAACGACTAGCCCACCTGTGATGGATTTCCTCATTTTGCCTGAAAAGATAAACCACATACATAATCATATCGTCAAAATCCACAGCATTTGAGCGCTGAAGAGCAGCTTGATACTCTTTGTATACCGGGACTATTTCGCTTTCAAACCCTTTCATCGCGATTGCATTAAATTCCTCCGGGGTAATCAATTTTTCCTTAAGCGAGGAAATGTAAGAAGCAACCCCGCGCGGTGAAACCTTAAAGTTATCAAGCTTAAGTTCCCTCATAATCTGTTTGACAAGCCTCAGCGAGTCATCCTCGTCGTATATTGTGAATTCTGGGGTAAGTCCAAGAGCTTCGGCTTCAATGCGAAGGATCCTTCCGCAAAGCGAATGGAAAGTGCCAATCCACATACCCTTGAGCGCGCCCCCAACAAGCCTCTCTGCGCGCGCTTTCATCTCGCCAGCAGCCTTATTTGTGAATGTCGTCGCAAATATTGAATATGCCGGTATCCCGAGGACCTTCACAAGATAAGCGAGTTTGTAGGTAAGCAAACGTGTCTTGCCGCTTCCGGCTCCGGCAAGAACAAGAACCGGACCCTCGGTCTCAATAACCCCTTTTATTTGGTCAGGGTTTAAATCTTTAAGCAATTCCTCACTTTTCATATTTTATTGGATCAATAACGCCCGCTTCAAAAAAAGCCTGTTTTCTCAACCTGCAACTCGGGCAGGTTCCACAGGCAATAGCACCGCCACGATAACAACTCCATGTAGCATCAAAGGGAACGCCAAGCTCAACGCCTTTAAGAATTATCGCCGACTTCCTCATATGAATAAGTGGGGTATGAATGGTCAATTTGCTTTCAGGTCGACGACCGAGGTTTATAGCGGTCTCCATAGCGCGGATAAAAACCTCACGGGTGTCCGGGTAGCCTGAAGAATCCTCCTCAACAACGCCAGTGAATATGTGTTTTGCACCGATAACCTCTGCCCAGGCTGAAGATATAGAAAGCATAATACCATTTCTGAACGGGACATAAGTATTGGGTATCTCACCCTTTTGGGGCATTGTTTGCGGGATCTCTAAGCTTCTATCAGTAAGGCTTGAACCGCCGATTTCTTTTAGGAATTTTAGATCAACCTCAAGGTATTTTTCAGGTTTGAAGTGGCGAACAAGCTTTTTCACAGCCTCGGTTTCTTCGGACTGGTTTCGCTGACCGTAATTGAAATGTATAATTGCCAATCTATAGGAGGTGTTAGCAATAGCTGCTGTAACAGCACTATCAATCCCACCTGACAAAAGCACAACCGCAAGTTCGTCTTTCATTCCATCCTTCCTTTTTTATAATAAAATAAAGAATCAGAAATATTTTGCAACCGCTTCTTTTTTAATACGCAAGCGTATTTTCGAAAAAATTAACAAACTCATATTGACAGATTGAATATTGAGATTATTTTTATTTTTATGAACACCGAAGAGCCTGCAGGATTCATACCTCCATCAAATTTTGAGGAGGGCATTGATAGGCTGGAAAAACTCGTTGAACTTCTTGAAAGCGGAAAACTTACCCTTGAAGAAACCCTAACACACTTTAAAGAGGCAATTTTTATCGCTAACTGGTGCTACAGAAAACTTCAGACAGTTGAGGAAGAAATCAAGGTTCTTGTGGAGAAAAGCGGGAAATTTGAACTTGAGAATTTTAATACAGACAACCAATGACGCAAATTGCAAATTGCAATACCAGAATTCCCATTTAAAAAACTAAAATATCATCATAATTAAACTGTTTCAAGGATTTTTGATTTTGGCATACTATTTGCTTAATTTAAAATTAGAGGTTGTTAGGTCAACAACCAAAACAAAAGCATAAACCTTTAAGCGAAGGAGGTAAAGATGCGAAAAAACAACAAGGGTTTCACGCTCATCGAGTTGATGATCGTGGTGGTGATTATTGGTATTCTGGCTGCGCTTGCGATCCCGAGGTTTATGGAGGCGTCAAAGAAGGCGAAGATTTCTGAGGCGAGAAATGTGCTGAAGCAGTGCTATGTTCAGGCAGCAGCGTACTATGAGGAAAAAGGTGCCTGGCCAAAATTGGATATCACCGGCGACCCAACTAACGGTTGGTTAAATAATGGCTGGGCAAGGATAGGGATTGATGCACCAAGTGGTAAGCCTCGTTTTGCCTACAAGTGGGTAAATAATAACTCAGCAGCCCCTCCTGGAACAGATCTCGCTAAAGCGTATGGTGCTGCTCAGAGCGGTTGCCCGAATCAGTGGGCTGATGCTTCCCTTGTTAATATCCAGCTAAAGGTAGATAACAGCGGGAATATCAAGCTCTCAACAAACGGTGGCACAAGCTGGGAGTAATCCGGCGTTTCCTATTGCGCTATATGGGCGGGGTAAAAAACCCCGCCCATTCTTTTTTTGAGAATTTTCTTAATATTTTGTTTGAAAATTATCAGGTTTAAATTATTTTATTAAAGATGAAAAAAGGATTTGCTATTATAGGTTCAAATTATGGGGCTTCGCTTCTGGAACTGCTTGCAATAATCGTCATTATCGCGATTCTCACAGCAATTGCGTTCAACTGGACCGTAAAATCAATAGGTAAGGCAAGAAAAAATGAAGCTAAAATGGCTTTGAAAAAAATCTATGAATTTGAACTCGCGTATTTTCAGGAGAATGGATTTTATGTTTACACGACAAACGATAGCCTCCTTGACCTACCGGGCTGGGCGCTTCCTAAGGGGAAACCACATTACACATTTAGGGTAGTAAAAACCTCATTAGGTGATTCAACATATGGATTTACAGTTATCGCAACAGAGATTGCTGACGCGGATATGAACGGAATTGCACAGGAGCAAATATTTATTAATCAGGATGGAGTTTTCCTGGGGGCACGGTGATGATTGATCTTTTCCTTATAATTACGGGGCTTGCTGTCGGGAGTTTTTTGAATGTGGTCATATACAGGTTACCAAGGCATATGCAAATCATCTTTTCACGCTCGCGATGTCCAAAATGTGGCGAGCAAATCAAATTCTACGATAACATTCCGGTTATAAGTTATATAGTTCTTAGAGGAAAATGTCGGTATTGCGGTTCACCGATATCGCTACGCTATCCATTTGTGGAAATCCTCACTGCCCTGCTTTTCTGGGCATCATACCGTCTAACAAATAACTTATTTGACCTTATTATATCGCTATACCTATCATCTGCGATGGTGGCGATCACATTCATAGACATTGACCACAGAATTATTCCTAATATTATCACCTATCCGGGCGTAATCGTCGGGATTTTGAGTTCGCTTGTTCGATACAACTTTGGGCTCATACAGAGCCTTCTTGGAGCAGGCATAGGTTTTGGTATTATGACACTCATCGCGATAGTCGGGACAAAAGCGTTCAAGCGAGAGGCGATGGGCTTTGGGGATGTCAAACTTATGGCGCTCACTGGATCTTTTGTCGGTCCACAGAAGGTCCTTTTTACCATTCTTATTGCGTCCTGTCTCGGAGCCATTTTTGGACTTATCGGGCTTTTGCTTGCTAAAGACAAAGAATCAGCAAGGCTTATACCTTTCGGTCCCTATATTGCTGTCGCATCGCTTCTTATGTTCTGGTGGGGAGACAAAATAATCAGCTGGTACCTCGCGCTATTCTCATTATAATTATCTTTTGTCAGTTCTGGATATGAATTCTTTTTTCTACTACAAGTATTTTGTTTACCCTCCTCCCGGTAGATTCTCCTTATCATTTGACATTCTAAAAGAAAAACATTTATTTAAATATGTATGGAAATTGAGCGGATAAGAAACTTTTCCATAGTAGCACATATAGACCACGGGAAGTCTACCCTTGCGGACAGACTGCTTGAGGCCACCGGGTCAATTCCTCCGCGTATGATGCGCGACCAGGTGCTTGACTCAATGGACCTTGAACGAGAAAGGGGAATCACGATAAAATCGCACGCTGCGCGGATGGAATACAAAGCAAGGGATGGCAAAACATACAGTTTGAACCTGATAGATACTCCGGGACATGTTGACTTTACATACGAGGTCTCAAGAGCACTTGCGGCCTGTGAGGGGGTCTTCCTTCTTGTTGATGCTTCTCAGGGGATAGAAGCACAAACAATAAGCAATCTTTATCTTGCCCTTGATAATAACCTGACAATTATACCTGTGGTAAATAAGATTGACCTTTCGTCTGCGCGCCCGAAGGAAACAGCGGAGGAGTTGTCACGCCTTTTGGGGGTTCCAGAAGAGGAGGTAATTTATACAAGCGGGAAGGAAGGTATCGGTGTGCTTGATATACTTGAGGCGGCAGTACAAAGGATACCCTCACCACGGGGTAAACGCGAGAATCCGCTCACCGCGCTTGTATTCGATGCTTACTACGATAATTACAGGGGGGTTGTTGTTTATGTTCGCGTTTTTGATGGTTATGTTAAGCGGGGGATGAGGATCCGGTTTTTTGCGACAGGTGCGGAAAATATCGTTGAGGAGGTTGGGTTTATCAGACTCGGACTACACCCGACCGATGAACTATCCGCAGGCGAGGTGGGATACATAATAGCAGGAATAAAGAGTGTGAGGGAGGCACGGGTAGGAGATACAATAACATCCGCAGAGTCACCCGCTGAAAAACCCATCCCGGGATACCGTGAAGCAAAGCCTATGGTCTTCTCAGGTTTCTACCCAACCTCAGGCGAGGGCTTTGAGGAACTCAAAGAAGCCCTTGAAAAACTTCAACTGAACGATGCTGCAATAAAATTTGAGCCTGAAAATTCGCTGGCGCTCGGGTTAGGTTTTCGTTGCGGTTTCCTCGGTTTGCTTCACCTTGAAATCGTCCAGGAACGCCTTAGCCGTGAATATAACCTCGACCTCATCGCGACAATCCCAAATGTAGAATACCAGGTTCTCACAAAAAAAGGCGAAATCATCCTTGTGGATAATCCTGCAAAACTTCCGGACCCAGCAGAAATAGAGACAATAGAAGAGCCCTTTGTTAAAGCCGAAATAATTACCCCGCCAAAATACATTGGGAATCTTTTGAGATTAATCGTGGAAAGGCGCGGTGAGGTTGGCACAACAGAGTATATTGACCCCAGCCGAGCAGTTATTCATTTTACTATACCGCTTGCAGAAATTATATTTGACTTTTACGATAAATTAAAATCTATGTCGCAGGGTTATGCCTCTCTCGACTACGAATTTGCGGGTTTCAAGCCATCGGACCTTGTCAAACTGGACATACTTGTGAATGGCGAGCCTGTGGATGCTCTATCGGTGGTGGTTCACAGAAGCAATGCTTACAGGATTGGAAGCGAACTCTGCAGGAAACTGAAAGAACTTATCCCCCGTCAACTTTATGAGGTCATCATCCAGGCTGCGATTGGTTCAAGGATTATAGCAAGAACCAGAATCCCGCCAATCAGGAAGAATGTTACAGCAAAATGCTACGGCGGGGATATCACGAGAAAGCGAAAGCTTCTTGAAAAACAGCGCGAGGGTAAAAAGAGGATGAAGCAGGTCGGGAATGTTGAAATTCCGCAGGAGGCTTTTTTCGCCCTTTTCAAAATAGAACGGTAAAGGAGAGAAATAGATGAGCGCGAAGAAGGAAAAGAAACCAAAAAGCAAGCTGAGAAACTGGACAGAGACACTTGTATGGTCGCTTGCTATAGCGCTTGTGCTAAGATACTTTGTCGTTCAGGCTTACAGGATTCCATCCGGCTCAATGGAGGACACCTTGCTTGTAGGCGATTTTCTACTTGCCGAAAAGATAACATACCGATTCAGGGACCCAAAACCCGGGGAAATAGTGATATTCAAATATCCTATGAACCCGAGCAAGGATTTTGTCAAAAGGTGCATCGCAGTTGGTGGTCAGACCGTGTATATAAAGGATAAGGTTGTTTTTGTTGATGGCAAGCCGTTTCCAGACCCGCCAAGCGTCAAGTATTCTGACCCGCAGGTTTTAAGCCCAGTTTTGAGTGCGCGGGATAATTTCGGACCGCTTACCTTACCAAAAGGCGAGTTTTTTGTTCTCGGAGACAACCGCGATAACTCACACGATTCAAGATTCTGGGGTCCTTTGAAACGCAAATATATTATTGCAAAACCTATGTTCATTTATTTCTCCTGGAAACCGGACCCTAATGCACCTGCCTGGGAACCACCATATATACTCTCGTTTTTTAAAATCCTCTTGTGGGATATCATCCATCTCCCCACGCGAATCCGCTTTACACGGATTACACGGATAATACATTAGTGCTCAAATATATCGGGCACGCACTATGTGGGGGCTTTATATTCACATCCCGTTCTGCCTGAAAAAATGCCGTTACTGCTCGTTCTATTCTGTCCCTGTTTATAATTCTCCTGTCGCAAAGTATCTTGGTGCTCTTGTAAAAGAACTTGATTTTGTTGCGCTTGATAATCCTGCATTTGACACAATATACATTGGCGGAGGAACACCATCTGTTGTTGACCCGGCTATGCTTTCCAGAAGTGTTGATAAAATTGCAGAACGGTTGCAAATTGGAGCGCTTAAGGAATTTACCATTGAGGCAAACCCCTGCAGTTTGAACAGGGAAAAACTTGAGCAGTATAAAGCGCTCGGAATTAACAGGATTAGCATTGGGGTTCAGAGCCTGAACGATGAAGAACTCGCATTTCTTGGGCGATCACATACGGAAAAGGAGGCAATCAAAAGCATTGAACTTTCCGCAAAAATTGGATTCTCCAATATAAGTGTTGACATAATTTATGGAATTCCGGGGCAAAATTTGAGCACATTTGAAAAAACCCTTGCAAAGATTGTCCGGCTTCCCGTTTCTCATATTTCGGCTTATTCTCTTTCCTATGAGGAGGGCACACCACTTTTTGAAAGCGTACGCTTGGGCGAGATAAAACCGGTGAACCCGGCATATGAGGCAAAACTATACAGGTTCCTGCAGGATTTTCTTGACGGGGCAGGATTCCATCAGTATGAGATCTCATCCTTTGCGCGCAATGGATTCAAAGCGATACACAACATAAAATACTGGCAGCGCGAATCCTATCTCGGGCTTGGCGCCTCTGCAACCTCCACAGACTACACGAAAAACCTGAGATGGACAAATATACCAAATATCTTTACCTACATCAACTCCCCTATGCCAGTTAGACACACCGAAAGGATTGATTTAAAGGAATCAATAATTGAATACATTATGTTATCTTTAAGACTTACAAGGGGAATCAGCACAGCAGAATTTAATTCAAAATTTGGCTTCAAAATTGAAGGATATGTTCCAGAAAAACTCGTTCAGGATGGGTATTTGCGTTTCGAGCGGGGGAGGCTTTTCATTCCGCCTGAGAAAATGTTTGTATCTAACGAAATAATAAGTTCAATAATAGATAATGTTGAAAGTGAACTAATTCAACTTTATAATCCTTCCTGACCTCAGCACCCCCTTTTGTCTAAACCTGTAAAAGTATATTCCCGCTGGAATCTCGTTTCCTTTACCATCTTTGCCATCCCAAATAAGCCTTCCGCTTCCCTCGATCTCTTTTATAACCTGCCCCCATATATTATAAATAGATATTTTACTTAGAGTGTTTACTGGCAAAATGAAATCAACCCTTTCCACAAACGGATTTGGGTAAACCCTAATCTGGGGCTCCTTTTGGGATATCGGCTCTTTGATACTAACGGTGCCAATGGATAATGGATAGAACTCGCTCTGGTCTATATTGCCATCAGGCGGATAACCGTCCCCTGGCACCTGCCATTGCAAAACCCCGCCATTAGCCGTAGCATAGCTTGCGGCAGCAATATAAACAATTGAGGGCAGGGAGCCGAAATCAGTAAGTCTTATTGTTCCCTCGGTGACACCGCCGGAAAACCTCCCGGTTGAAATATGCACAGTGTCAAGCAATGTTCCCGCAGAGTCAAACCATGCAACATATTTATTATCGTTTTCATCCCCCATAAAAGCAAGCCATACGCCTACCCTTCCTGCTTTAGCCCATGGCGATGAACGAAGCGAAATTGGCGCATAAGAAACAAATATGAAATGGTCATTGTTGAAAGCGTCCCCTCCTGCGGATTCGGTCGCAAGGTACAGAACTGAGGAATCTGCATACCAGTAAGCCCACAAATGCATACCTCCATTTGAGGCGAGAAGTTGAGCAACCCTGTCAAGATAGCCATCCATAACGAAAGTAATCTGCCCCACAACATAAACATAGTTAGATCCATAATTGCTGTCATATCCCACATTACCAAGCCCATCATACGCCCAAAGATAATACGCCACAACGGTATGATTCGGGTAAGGCGGGATATACCCACCCCACAGATTTTCGGTAGGTAAATTGTCGCCATTCCAGTCGTGCGCTGCACCGTCATCCTCAATCATCCTTACCCGCATGCTGGATGTCCAATTATTTATGGTATAAGTTATGCCAGCACTATCACAGCCGGATGGGTCGCTTGTCCTAACGGTGATAAGAACCGAGTCAGTTTGAATGATACTGTGAGCAGGGGTCTGAGCTCGGTTTGTGAAAATTGGACCTTCACGGTCACCCGGTCCTATGGTCTCAATATCGGGTCTTCCTCTCCCTGCGTAGAAATAAACGGTATAGTTTCCCTGTACTCCGCCAATTTCAATAAGATGTGCACCGCTTGACATCCTCGCAAGGTCGTGATACACGAGCCCTCGCCCTGACCCCCAGAGAAATACCCCCTTCGCACCAGTTCTCGTATTCTCGTATCCCCCATACATCCAGCCGTTACCCGAAAGCCCGCTTATCGGGGAAAGCGAATAGCCATAGAGGAGCTGGTCCCATATATCCGGGCAAACACTACTCTTTGTCCAATTAGTCCACCTCGATGAATAAGAGGCGCTGATATAATTGTATCCATAATCGAGCGTTAGGGTTTTATAAAGGTCTGTTGATGGGTTGCCGGAGCGGTCAAACCTTTCAAGAAGGGTAAGCCGTGCCCGTGTCCCACCAGCAATATTAACAACGACATCAAACCAGCTATTCTCCCCCTGACTGTCCTCAAAGAGCCCCTGATGTCCGCCGTCATTTTCGTCGCCCTCAGTGCCCCAGTTAGTCATAAGGTTCCCCACAATACAATCGCCATCAGATGTGAAAAGAGCAACAATCCGTCCGCCGCGCCTTTCAATAAATGCGCAGATTTTGTCGTTCATAATCGCATATTCAATTATTCCATCGCCATCATAATCGGCAGAATCAATGCGTGCCTGTGAGGGCAATGAATTAAGCCATTCTGCACCCGCCGCAAAGTAGCCCGCCATCCTCGTGTGTCCCCATAGATTTTTTCCCCAATATATAAGCGGACCACCCGGACCCGCATGCCATGCAGTTTCGTAAAGCATGCCCATAAGTGTCACCCAGCCAAGTTTGTTTATCCTGTTATCTGGTGCGGCACGCAAACGCAAACGAGCCCACTTCCACAAATCCTCGTAATCCCCTCTTATCCCGTTACCGTTCAAATCGTAAGAAAGCGAGCATCCATAAGCCTGGGTCGTTTTGAAATCGTAATACCAGTTGTCATAATTCCCGCCTGTCCAGCCGTGCAACTCGGGATATGCGGAGTACTGGATTGTGATTCGAGGGGGATCATTGAGTGGATTTGCATCGTGAATTCTATCGTGCCCCCACCATTTAGCGACCTCGCAAATATGGACGGGCTGAATCCAGCTCTGGTTTTTTGCCCAGCTGAGGTTGTGGTCGTAGGAATTTGAGGGCGCACCTGGAGAACCAAAATCCCATCCAGCAACCCCCGCAGCCTTTTCCCAGTCATCGCCATAAAGGCAAATCTGTTCCTGGTCGCCTGCTTGATGGAGATTCCACAGATGCTCATTCAAAGCCTGCCCCGGCACAGAAACATCATTCCACACCCAGTTATTCCGCGCAATTGAGCATATAAAAACAATATAAACATAGTTCCCCCAATTGTCGTACATAATATGCACCTTGTGCGAATTGTTACATTGCGTGCCATCAGGAAATGTATGCGCGTACCAAGCGTGAACATTATCGTCAAGTATGATGCAAGGGGCGACCCAGTTCCCGAACTCATCGCGTTTGCCGTATTCGGCGTTCAAAACAGCAATGAGCGAGTATGGCATCTGCGATTCGTTTTTGAAAACGCGCTCGGGGATCCAGACAACCGTAGGGTAGGAATTCCAGCCCGGCTTTTTAGTAAGTGCGGAATCGGTAACAATTTCGTACCAGGCGGCAAATCTATTCATATCCTCCTCAGCATATGGGATTATATTTTCTGCGTAGAAACCGCCGACGATATCAACAAGGCTACCGCGCATCCGAAGAAGAAGCCCGTTATCATTCTGGAGGAAGGCGTACGATTGCATAAGTGGACCTGAGATGTGAAGGTCAACGGGAAGATTGTAGTATTCGTGGGTATCGAGAACCCTGTGGTAGCTATTGCCAGCATATCCCGAATCCCCCACACGAAGCGCTAACGAGTGGTTATCCGCAAAAGACTGGTTGGCATGATGAACCCAGGCTACCTTTGCCGTTCCAGAAAATAAAATCAAGCCCATAGAAAGAGCAATCAAAATCATAGCCACTTTTTTCATACATTATCCTTTTCGTTTTTTCGGGGAATAAACTTCCCACCCTGATGTTTAAAATATACGATAGGCGATAGAAAAATTCAAGCACGAATAACGAATCAGGTTTCTTCTCGGGCGCAGATCTTTCTCCAGGCAATCATAACCTTTGCGCGGAGTTCGTCTGGCTCGCCAGTATTTTTTATCACAATGGTAACATAGGGGCTAACCTTTTCCAGCATCTCCTCCTGCGCCTTGATTCTCCTTTCGGCTTCTTTCTGGTCAAGCTTCCGTTCATCAATAAGACGTTTTAGCCTGTGCCATTGTGGGGAGTCAACGAACACCACATGAGTAAGTTCTTTTACGAGTTCCCATTCGCCAAGTACCGCAGCGTCTATCACCACAACCCCGGGATATCCAGACCTTTCAAGCCTTTCTAATTTTTCCCTTATTCTTGCCTCTATTGTCGGGTGCGTGATCTCGTTCAATTTCTGCAAAGCCTCTTTTGAGGCGAATGCCAGCTCTGCAAGTCGTGCCCTATCTATATTCCCGTTCCCATCAAGCATCTCCCTGCCGAAATAGTCAATCAATGCGGAGATAATCTTGTGCTCGCGCAACACCTGATGCCCTATCTCATCAGCATCAATAAGATATGCCCCTAATCTCCTGAAGGTTCTGCAGACAAGCGTTTTACCAGATGCTATTCCGCCTGTAACGCCGACCGTTATCATTTCTGACCTCACATTTTATATATAATATTATGAAAACCACGCCTATTGTCAAGAATAGCAAGCAATAATCCTGGATTTGGCAAAAGGCTTTCCGGGCACTCTCCGCTAACTAACTGCTTGAGACAAAAGGGCGTGGTTGTCTTTTCCCTTTTGCCGGTGAGCCCTTTCCTGTCCCTATCCAAGCCCAACTATCCCGCTATGCAAACTATGCAAATATAATCCGCGGGCTCACTTTGTTTGAAATAGTTGTTGCAACAGCAATTTTTAGTCGCCTTGCCAGAATGCATTGATTGGCATACCAGGTATTCTGCACAACAAAGGCTTGCAAGCACAGCCAATGAAATTGCATAGAATTTGTGGTTACCTGTAACATTGACGCATGAGAAAGGGACACCACCGGTTGTGGTCCAGTTCGGGCCTGGGAGAATCAATAATTTCAGATTCAACAAAGGGTATCGCCACCTTTACTACGAACCATAGCATACAACATTTTGTCAGAATGAATACCGCTAATGAGAACAAGAACTATCTAAAACTCGTCGCCAAACAAACGAGCGAGTATCTGCGGGAACTTGACTTCAAGGCAGAGGAACTTCTTGATGATGGGGATCGGTTTGACCTTGATAATACCGTTCATCCGGGTCACCCAAAAATTGTCCCTTTTATCCGTAAAACCCATAATGCGCGTTGGAATATTGCGGATGATATCCTGAAAAGAATAATAAAACAATAAAAATTTGGGGTTCGTACAAAAACCAGCGCTATGAAATAACGGCGATCAATGGGGCTGCTGGATCCCCTAAAATATATTTTAATGAGGCATACAAATAAATTATACGCTGTGAAAACCTTTGACTTTTTCAAATTTTTTACGAATATTTATTACAAAAGAAAGAGGCAATATGAAAAAGATAATCCCGTTAATCTTCTCAGGGTTTGTGCTTTTATACGCAATTCCCCGAATAATAAATTATCAGGGGAAAGTTGTAAATGCCGACTCTGTTGGACTCAACGGCAACTACGAGATGAAATTCAGGCTTTACACGAGCGAGTCCGGCGGAAGCCCAATCTGGGAACAGATATTTCCCTCAGTGCCCGTAACGAATGGCTTATTTTCGGTTGAGCTGAGCGGGTTCCCGGACACAGTTAGTTTTTCAGGTGAATACTGGCTTGAGGTTGAGATTGGCGGAGAAATACTTACACCACGGGGAAGGTTAACCGCTTCGCCGTATACGCTTCGGGCAAGGACGGTTGAGAAGGCAATTCAAGGTATAAAACGGCGAGGAAGTCCTATTTCGCATACAGGGACGATGGTACTGGCAGGGAGCTCTGGGGTCACACTCACTGAGGCGGGGGATTCTATATTTCTGTTTTTCACGAGCGAAGGAGGTGGCACAGGTGGTGGATTTTCCTTTACAAATCCATTCAACATAGATTGCCTACCCTCAAGAGAAACAATAAAGCCCACATTGGCTGTCTCCTCAATTGTTTCGGCTGTAAAGGCTGATACCAGTTTTAGCAATTATGTAAAGTTTTATGCGATAGGTCTGCCTCTTGGCGCAAGTGTGGATTTTGAGCCTGATTCCTGCATCCCGACAAACACGGTCAAAATGACCATAACAACATCGTCATCAACTCCCGCTGGTTCATACCCAATTACAATTGCCGGGGTCTCCGGCGAAAATATCGCAAGAACAGTTTTTACCCTCGTAGTAGAATATGAGACATATACCTGGAGCCAGACAACCACTGCCCAGTTTGACGAGAACACAAATGTTAATGTTCAGACAACGGGGGATATGGTCTGGCTCGGTATGCTTGACCTTGGGACCGGCGAGGATGGCGATTTTCATGCAACCTCAAATATGACACTAAATGCTGGCACATACAATTTCAGGACATTCAGGATAGACCCCGGGGTTACTGTTTCGGTTGAGCGAAATACCCCGACACCGCTTGTGATAAAATGTCTCGGCGAGGTAGTGATAAGCGGCTGGCTTGACTTGAGCGGACAGAACGGCGGAAATGGAAGCGGTGGGACAGGAGGTGCTGGTGGTCTTGGCGGATGCGCTGGTTATTCTGGCGGAAAAGGAGGCGATGGTTATTCTAATGGTTCACCTGGCAATGGACCTGGGGCAGGACCCGGTGGCAATAGAGGATGTTACGCAGAGGGGGGAAGTGGTGGTGGATATGGAACATATGGCGGGAATTGTGGGAGAGGTTCCGGGCTATCTTACGGGAATCCTCAACTGACCACAATGTACGGGGGGTCTGGTGGTGGAGGAGGTGGCGGAAGAAGTGATGCTAATTCGGGTGGTGGAGGAGGCGGTGGTGGTGGAGGCGCGCTCCTTTTGACTGCGCAAAAAATAATAATAAATTCCGGCGGCGGCATAAATGCTAATGGTGGCGTTGGTGGCTCCTATTCTGGATATTGTTCCGGTGGCGGAGGGGGAGGTTCTGGCGGCTCAATCTGGCTAAGAGCAGAAAAAATCATTAATACAGGAACTATACAGGCAAATGGCGGAAGTGGCGGATACGGAAACTCAAGTGGATGTTCCGGTGGCTACGGCAGAATCCGTATGGACTGTGTCTCATACACGAAAAGCCACCCATTCTACACCGATGGCACAATCTCGCCCAATGTTGGATGGAGCGAAATGCCCTCAACATACCTGCCTCGGGGACAAACAACCACATATATCATAGCGCCAACGGGAATCAGGCGCTGGGGCATTCTCCAATACTCGCGCGATATATCTATGTCGGGAACCTCCTTACAAATTGATGTGCTTGACTCAAGCGGGACAGAATTGCTTACCAATGTCCCCTCCGGAACCGACCTGCACCTTGCCGGCATCGATGCCGCTGTTTACCCTGCCATACGTATCCGAGCAACCCTTACAACCTCAAATACCGCTTACTCCCCAAAACTCCTCGACTGGACGCTCACTTACCAGGCTAACCCGTAGCACCTCAGTAATTCCCCGCCATCGCAATTTTTAAACTTGAAATTAACTTATTTTTTATATATTATTTAACAAGATGCTACAATAAGGAGGCAAAATGTTCAGAAAGGCAATTTTTTTGACTTTGCTTGTAATTTTTATTGCGGGTATCCCGAGAATTTTGAATTACCAGGGAAAACTTCTTAATTCCTCAGGTGTTGCGGTAAACGACACAATAGATATAACATTCAGGCTTTTCCGGGAGGCGAGTGGTGGAGAACCGCTTTGGATTGAAACCGTCCCAAATGTTCCGATTATAAATGGGTTATTCTCAGCCTCACTTGGTTTAATCACACCGTTTCCCGATACTGTTGATTTTTCCTCCCCGTACTTTCTTGAGGTTCAGATTGGCACAGAGACACTTCTGCCTCGCGAGAAACTTGCTTCGGTGCCTTACGCCCTTTCGGTTTCGTATCTCACCGATAGTACGACATTCTCGCCGACATTCGCTGATGAAATCCTGAAGACCGGCGGTATCACAATCAGCTACACCTGTGGGGAGGAGATATCGTTTGGGGATGCGGTTTATCTGCCGGGCACTCTCAGTGGCTGGTCCTACAGACAGCCAATTACCATTGCAAATGGCACACCAACATCAGCGACAAATTATCAGATACGGATAAAGATTACAAGCAGTAACTCATCGTTCTGGGCGCATCGGCAGAGCGTTGTCGGGAACGATGTTCGCTTTACTGATACCGATGGGGCTTCGCTATTGAAATTCTGGAAGGAGGCGTTTGTGGACCTTGACAGCGCGGTATTCTGGGTGAGGGTGCCGAACATTCCTGCGATGGGAACGAAGATGATATACCTTTATTATGGGAATCCGAGCGCAAGCAGTGGTTCGGATTTTGACAACACATTCACGAAGGATTATGGGCTTGATGCCTCGCAGGTTGCGCTGTATCATCTTGATGAGGGTAGCGGAGGGAATGTTCAGGATGCAAGCGGGAATCTGAATCACGGCACAGTTCCGCTTACCGCGAGCTGGGGTAGTGTTGATGGTGGGCAGTGGGACAGTCGGTCGGATGTGAATTTTTCAACTGGTTCGTATTTGACTGTGGATGCGGCTGATGAGTATGTAACTGTTCCGCATTCCTCAACGCTGAATCTTGCAACAAATGTCACAATTGAGGGATGGCTTAAGGGTGAGGGAAGAAGCACCATAGATTCGCTTTTCACAGACGAATTCGAGACATCCTCTAATATATTGACCCAAAACAGGGTAATTTTAACGGGTGGGGTTGTTCGTTTAGGATATGTGGGCGGAACATATAATGGTTGGAAATTCAGGAAGCCGATAACGATAAACAACACCGGCGGTTCGGCACTTACTGATTATCAGGTTCTTATAACAAATCCAGTGTATAACGAAGATGCGCTTGTGAGCAGCTGGCACTTCAGCGAGGGAAACGGTTCATTTACTTTTGATAACGCTGTTTCCGGTGGGATTGGCAATCTTGTGAATGGACCGGTATGGGTTAATGGAATTTATGGAAAGGCTTTGGATTTTGATGGTGTTAATGATTATGTTGAAGCGAGCCAGGGCGTACCATCACAGATTCTCGGTTCTAATGTGAAATTTGTTATTATGTGGGTTTATCCAAGGGGTAATGCGAATGGCTTCATCTATATGGGACCCTCAGGTGGTGGATCTACCGGACAAAGTTTCAGATTTGTGACAAACTCAAGCAGGATGTTGGGACTTGATGTTTCAAATGGCATTGCATTTTCTTCGATTTCAGTAGAGTTAAATAAGTGGAATTTTATATTCGCTTACTGGAGTGGCAGCACTTATTATGTTGGCAAGGTAACCTCAAGCGGGATACAAAGGGCTTCCCTTTCCCTTCCGGGCAGCAACCTACAACAGGGGTTTCTTCGTATAGGGCAGGAACAACCCAATAACTATTATACAAACGGCATAATTGACGAGGTTAAGATTTATAATAGAATCTTGTCTGACGCTGAGATACTGGCTCTTTATGAGGGAAAAGCAAATCTGGACTATAGCGATATCAGGTTCAGTGATTCTGATGGTTCAACCGAGCTTAATTACTGGATGGAAGGCGATGGTAGGTTTTGGGTAAAAGTGCCGAATATACCCGGCGGTGAAATAAAAACGATATATATCTATTTTGGAAACCTTTCGGCTATATCTACTTCAAATGGTCGACTAACTTTTGAGGTATTTGATGATTTCAATGACGGGATCCTCGACAACTCTTATTGGACGGTAGATATATCCTCGGGTGGAAGTATTACGGAAGGCAATGGCGAACTTAATATCCACCAGTACGAGAATTATTATGCCCATATACAAAAGCCCATAAACTATTATACCTGCGTGTGCGAGATGAAATCGAGGGCTGGTTCGAATGGTGGCGCAAGTTGGGGTCTCGGGATAAGATTATGGTGGAATGACAACTCGGGTGGCAATGTTGCTAACTTTACAAATCGTCTCGACCACGCTAACAGGAACTTTAACTGGACAGTCAATGGCAGCTGGAACGAAGTTTATTCTTCAACTCCAGGAACAAATAGTTATGTATTTCACAGGATGACCTTATCGTCTAATCAAATTGTTACTGATTTTTCGTATGATGGAAGAAGCTGGTCAAATTATTACACATTACAAAGGCCATCGCAATTTTCCGGTAATGTTCAACTTGTCGCTTTTGGGAAAGGATTCAAAGCAAGTGGATATAATGGACCCGAATTTAATAATAACTACAGTATAGCCGGTGTAATAGGAGATAACTGGGTAGATTGGGTTCGTATAAGAAAATATGCCTCACCGGAACCATCGGTTTCTATTGGATTAGAACAATCCTTACAGTTTTCTTCTGGTTATATTATCACCAAGAACTTGAACCCTACAACATTATCAATGTGGAGAAAGTTTTTCTCTGCAGATTCAATTCCGCCGACTACCCATATAAAATACTCCATACTTGATACCACAAATACACCAATTATTGACTCAATCTGGGATGGAGAGGACATTTCCTCATTGCCCCCCGTTCCAATAAGGCTAAAGGCTACGCTTTACTCAAATGCTGACTCATCCCTATCGCCTTTCATTAAATCCTGGGCAATCCAGTGGCTAAATTGCGCAACTATATCAAAAGGCTCAAGCTACGGATTAGGAGCCTATTATGGCGATACCCTTGCTGGATATATAAACGGCAAGGTTATAAGGAGGTCTGGCTTTTCAAGTTCCAACTGGAACCACTGCGCCCTAACATACGATGGCACAAAGATGAGGCTCTATCTCAACGGCGCAAAGGTTGACTCAGTCCCGCTTGCAACCTCAATAAACCTTAATACGCATCCGCTCACACTTGGAAAGAATTTTTCGGGCTCATTTGACGAGATCCGGATTTACAATCGTGCCCTTCCGGATTCCGAGATAGTCTGTCATTACGAGAGGCGACGGTATTTGTCTGCAACGCCCGGGTATTCCTTTGGGAGTGAGGAGTCAGGGGGCAGTTCTGGTCTTCGGAGGGCGTCAGCGACAAGCGAGTATGCATCAAGCCATTTTCTTGGCTTTGCGATGGGAAGCTGTGCCCCTCGTGGCGCTGTTCCTGTGAGGATCTCTGGTGTTGCCTCAGGATTTAGTGGGTTGACCCCTGGTGCGGACTATTATTTGCAGGACGAGCCAGGCGGAATAGGGACAAGCTCTGGCACATACACGAAGCGTGTCGGCACTGCTATTGCCCCGGACAGAATCCTCATTAGCAGATAATACGGGAAAAGGGAGAGCAAAAAGCAGGCGGCAGGTAGAGGAACCCTGCCACCCGGTTTTTAATAAAAACAGATGAAAATCGAACCACTTGTTTAATGCTTATGTATTATATAGCTCGCAGCGCTTGTTTTTTTATTGAGATTTACCTTATGGGGCTATACTCTGAATAGTTACATAGCCGTGGCCAGTATTATAGCCCACATTTGTTGGGTTTGAACCACCGTTATACGAACCTCCCCCTCCACCCGGTTCATTTCCACATGGATCATATCTCGCGCCACCCCCACCTGAGTATCCACCTCCCCCTCCTCCTCCCATATTATCAGAACCACCTCCACCCCCGCCACCAAAACCGCCGTCTCCCCCCTCATCAATTCCGTCATTCCAGCGTGTTCCTCCAACCCCACCATTTCGTGGTGAACGTCCACCATAAGCACCCTGAGAACCGGGCGTATAACTGTAATTTGTGCTATTATTACCACCTGTCCCGTCAGTTAGCCAACCAGCGCCTCCTCCAGCCCAGTAGCTAGAGCCTCCTGCGTTGGATCTCCCGCCATTTCCATTTTGTCCTCCATTATCTACACTCCCTGACCTATTTCCATTAATACCAAATGAGGCATCATTAGTTCCAGAGACGGATGAACAACGCGCTCCAGAGCCACCTCCGCCTGCGGCTATAAGGGGGTATGTATCAGTTGGGTTTATGTACACAAAGGTTCCGCCACCTCCACCAGGTGCAGCATTATCTTCACTACTGACTCTTGTGTCTTCGCCTTTTTGCCCTACTAAAATTTTCAGAACAGTTCCTGCCGTGAGATTGAAATCACCTCTTATTATAGCCCCCCGCCCACCAGCATATCCCCCTCCATAGCGTTGAGTACCACCCGCTGCTCCAGCAGCAGTAATTCTGTATGTAGCTGTCACAGGGACTGTCCATTGTTGAATCCCGTTTACTACTGTTACTTGCCCCGCAAGTGGCGTACCTGCATAAGCAGCATCGCACTGCGCCTGCGATGGACCGGTTCTTCCCGTTTGCCCACAATTTGTGAAAGTAACATTCACTTGTTGTATTGCTGTCGCGCTTACCTCGTTGCTATAGCCACCCTCACCCTCCGCATTCACCGCAGTCACCCTGTAATAGTATGTAGTTCCAGCAGTTACACTACTATCAGTATAAGTTAGCACATTACCAACCGTTGTCAATAGCGTTGTCGGGTTTGGCGAGGTAGAACGATATATACGATAATTTGTAATACCAAAGTTGCACGAATCAGGCGCCTCCCAGTTAAGAATAATTTGCAATACACCCCCTGTTGCGGTGAGGTTCCGGGGGGCACCGGGAAGAGCACACACGGTTAGCGTGTAGGTCGCGGTATCCGCACCCCCGCCAACGCCGGTCCCAATAACATCAATCCCATATACGCCAGTTGTCGCGCCACTCGTTGTAATGCTCATCGTCGCACTACAGGTTGGATTGCAACCCGTCGGACTGAAACTCACAGAAACACTCTCGGGCACCGATTCTGCCGAAAGCGAAACCGTCTGCGAAACCTCCGATACCCTCGTTAAGCTTACTGTTGAGGTTATCGGACCCCCAGTTCTTGGAATCTGCCCGGAAGAAGGGCTCAACGATAGCGTAAAATTGAAATACCTCACAATAAGCGTAAATGTCGTCGTCCTCACTACCCCGCTTGTTGTCATCGCGGTTATTAGACAAGGATATGTCCCGGGCGGGGTCGTGACCGAGGTGTTTATCGTGAGCGTGGACGAGCACGACAAAATACAGCTCGTCGGACTGAATGTAGCCATACAGCCACTCGGCAACCCGGAAACCGAGAATGTGACATTCTCCGGAAAGCCCGTGATTAGATTAGCAGAAACAACCGTTGAGGTCTGGCTACCCTGATCAATCGTCCGCGAGACCGGATCAACCACAATGGTATAGTCAAACGGAATATTAACCGTGAGCGTGAACGTTGCTGTCCGTGTAATCTCCGCGCTTGTGCCAGTGACCATAACGGTATATGTGCCTGGCGGTGTGCTCCCGGTTGTCGTAATCGTCATCGTTGACGGGCAGGTTGGGGTGCAAGAGGAGGGAGAGAATGTCACGGTTGCGCCAGATGGAAGCCCAACAGCGGAAAGCGAAACGGTTGGTGTTGCACCAGGCGTAAGGAGGACAATGGTCACGGTATTCGTGACACTGCTCCCGCGGTAAACCGAAATCGATGCCTGGCTAACATTCAGCGTAAAATCGGCAGAAAGTGCACCAGCTCCACCAATCGCTATATAAATTGTATCGCCATCGCTCGATTCCGTAACAGAGCTCCCACCAAGCGGGATATACCTCATATGACCCGTTCTTCCAGTTGTCCTCGCCGAGGAACTCAC
>Ga0315298_1000214_pt1 | contig 117738 bp, 106 predicted proteins | sample WHS_1_MG_FD_203077 | JGI IMG/M metagenome (GOLD analysis project Ga0315298, IMG submission 203077) | Extremophilic microbial mat communities from Washburn Hot Springs, YNP, Wyoming, USA - WHS_1_MG | ecosystem: Environmental > Aquatic > Thermal springs > Hot (42-90C) | place: USA: Wyoming...
CAGGATTGTGATTCCTGTCGTCGTGGGTTCGAGTCCCATCAGCCACCCCACAGCATCAAATACAAAGCCCAACCCCTTCGGTTGGGCTTTGTGCTTTTTGGTTTACGCCAGCAGTGCTGCGGTTTGCAGGGCCATGACGCCTTCTTCGTCGGTGGGCAGGGCGAAGGCGGGGATGGGGCTGTTGCCGTGGGTGATGCAGGTCTGGCCTGCCGCGTTGGACAGGGGGTCGAGGCGCAGGCCCAGCCAGGACAGGGCATTGCACACTTCTTGCCGCACGCGGGCGCTGTGGGTGCCGATGCCGCCCGTGAAAACCAGGGCGTCGAGGCCGCCGATGTCTGCGGCGAGTGCGCCGATGTGATGGGCCACGCTGGCGGTGAACAGGGCGATGGCTTCTTGCGCGCGCGCATCGGGGCTGGCTTCGAGGGTGCGCATGTCGCCGCTCAGGCCGGAAACGCCTTTGAGTCCGCTGTCGTGGTAGAGCATGGCGGTGATTCTCTGCGGGTCGAGGTGCTCTTCGGTGATCCAGTGCAGCACCAGTCCGGGGTCGATGGTGCCGCAGCGGGTGGACATGACCAGGCCGTCGAGTGCAGTGAACCCCATGGTCGTGCTCACGCTGCGCAGACCCCGCAGACCGCACAGGCTGGAGCCGCCGCCCAGATGCGCCACGATGATGGCGCCTTGCGCGCGCTCGCCCAGCAGCGGCGGCAGTTTGTGGGCGATGGCGTCGTAAGACAGACCATGAAATCCGTAGCGTTTGAAGCCTTTGTCGTGCCAGTCGCGCGGGATGGCGTAGCGGCGGGCGAGATCGGTCTGGGTGGCGTGAAAAGCGGTATCGAAGCAGGCGATCTGCGGCACATCGGGCAGGCGGGCGGTGGCGGCGTCCACCCCGGAGAGGCCCGGCCCTTGATGTAGCGGGGCGAGGCTGCGCAGGGCGTCGAGGGCGGCGCGCACGGATGGTGTGATGCGCTGGGCCGATGTGAAGGTGGTGCCGCCATGCACGATGCGGTGGGCGACGGCGGCGATGGGGCCACAGCTGGGGCCGCAAAGCGCCGGTGTGATGAGGGTGTCGAGCAGGGTGTCCACCTCGGCAGCGATGTCGCCGCGCGGATCGCTTGAAGCGGTGCGGTGAGTCTGGCCTTGCGCGTCGGTCCAGCGCAGGGTGGCCTGGCCGTCGTGGCTGTCGATCTCGCCGCGGAGTTGGGCGGCCTCTGGCAGGTGCGGCCCGTGGCAGCCGTCGAGTTTGAACAGGGCGAATTTCAGGCTGGCTGAGCCGGTGTTGAGGCAGAGCAGGGTGGGCGAGGGCATGGCGGATTCTCTTTACGCGTGGGTCGCGGCGTCGGTCGTGCCCATCTGGCCCGCGGCCCTGAGCAGGGCCTGGCGTTGCAGCACGGCCAAGGCGCAGGAGGCGAGCCGGGCTTCCACGCCATCGGCCCGGCTGGTGAGGATGATGGGCACGCGGGTGCCGATGACCAGCCCGGCGATGGTCGCGCCGCCGAGGTATTCGAGCTGCTTGGCCAGCATATTGCCCGACTCCAGATCGGGCGTGAGCAGAATGTCGGCCAGACCGGCTACCGGCGAGTTGATGCCTTTGGTCTTTGCAGCGGCCAGCGACAGCGCGTTGTCGAAGGCCAGCGGCCCGTCGAGAATGGCGCCGGTGATCTGCCCGCGGTCGGCCATTTTGCACAGCGCGGCGGCGTGCAGCGTGGCGGCCATATTGGCATTGACGGTCTCTACCGCGGCGAGAATGGCCATGCGTGGCGTTTCGACGCCCAGCGCCTGCGCCAGTTCGATGGCGTTTTGCGCGATGTCGCGCTTGGTGTCGAGATCCGGGGCGATGTTGATCGCTGCGTCGGTGATGAACAGCAGCCGGTCGGCCGCCGGGGCGTCGATGACGAACACATGGCTGGCGCGGCGGCCGGTGCGCAGGCCGGTCTGGGCGTCGAAGGCGGCGTGCATCAATTCGTCGGTGTGCAGCGCGCCTTTCATCAGCGCGCCGACCTTGCCGTTGCGCGCCAGTTCGACCGCCAGCGCGGCGGCGGCGTGGCTGTGCTCGGTGGACATGAGTTGCCAGGGCGAGAGGTCGATGCCCGCGGCCTCTGCCGCCGCGCGGATGCGGGCTTCCGGGCCGATCCACACGGGTTCGATCAACCCGGCCTGGGCGGCGTCGATGGCGCCCTGGATGGAGACTGCGTTCACCGGATGCACCACGGCCACGCGCATGGGTTTGAGGCCCTTGCAGCCCTCGCGTGCTTTGCTCACCAGCGCGAGCAGACGCTGGCCCGGATCGACCAGATGCAGTTGCGGCAGATGGGTACGCGGGCGGCAGATTTTTTGCGTGGGCGCCTGCACCAGCGCCTGCCCGGAGGCGATGGTTTCGCCGCGCTGGTTGACCACTTTGCAGTCGAAGCGGATCTGGTGGCGCTCGGTCAATTTTTCGCGTGCGGTCACCGAGGCGGTCACGGTGTCGCCCAGCATCACCGGGTGGTCGAACGACAACGATTGATCGACGCACACCGTGCCCGGCCCCGGCAGTTCGGTGCCGAGCAGGTTGGACAGCAGCATGCCGCTCCACATGCCGTGCGCCACCACTTGGTGAAACGGCGTGCTGCGGGCAAACTCCTCATCGACATGCGAGGGGTTGGCATCGCCCGACATCACGGCAAAGGTGGAAATGTCGGCCCGGGTAAGGGTGCGCTGCAGAGTGGCGGAGTCGCCCAGGGAGATTTCGTCGAAGGTGCGGTTGCAGATCGTGTCGGTCATGAGAAGAGTCTCGTAGAAGGAGTTCAGCGCTGCAGCACATACTCGCCGGGCGCTTCGGCCAGCGGGGGATAGTCCACACTGCCGCAGGCGGGCGGCGCGACTTGCTGCGCGCTGCCTTTGGCCACCAGCCATTGCTCCCAGCGCGGCCACCAGGAGCCTTCTTCGGCCTGCGCTATTTGCACCCAATGCGCCGGGTCGATGTAAGGGCGACCGCCGGGGTGCAGCGCCCAGCGATAGTGGCGGCGTGGATGGCCGGGCTCGCTCACGATGCCCGCGTTGTGCCCGCCGCTGGTGAGCACAAAGGTCACTTCGGAGTCGGCCAGCAGGTGAATCTTGTAGACCGATTTCCACGGTGCGACATGGTCGGTCTCGGTGCCGACGACGAACCAGGGCGCGGTCACGTTTTCCACCGCGACCGGGCGGCCATCGACGGCGTAGTGCCCTTCGGCCAGGGCGTTGCGCAAGTAGAGCTTGCGCAGGTATTCGCTGTGCATGCGATAGGGCATGCGGGTGGCGTCGGCATTCCAGGCCATGAGGTCGTTCATCGGCGCGCGCTCGCCCATGAGGTAATCGCGCATCAGGCGCGACCAGATCAGGTCGGACGAGCGCAGCATCTGGAAGGTGCCGGCCATCTGGGTGGTGTCGAGATAGCCCTGCGACCACATCAGGTCTTCGAGAAAACTGATCTGGCTCTCATCGGTAAACAGGGTGAGTTCGCCGGCTTCGGTGAAGTCGGTCTGCGCCGCGAACAGGCTGACACTGGCCAGACGTTCGTCACCGCGCCGCGCCAGCGCTGCGGCCGCGATGGACAGCAGGGTGCCGCCCAGACAGTAGCCCGCGGCATGCACCTTGCGGCCGGGCAGGATGGAAGTCACCGCGTCCAGCGCGGCAAAGGGGCCGAGGTGCAAATAGTCATCCATGCCCAGATCGCGTTCGTCCGCGCCCGGGTTTTTCCACGACAGCATGAACACCGTGTGGCCCTGATCGACCAGAAACTTCACCAGCGAGTTGTGCGGCGAGAGGTCGAGGATGTAGTACTTCATGATCCACGCCGGCACGATGAGCACCGGCTCGGCCAGCACCGTGGGCGTGGTCGGGCTGTACTGGATGAGTTCCATCAGGCGGTTGCGCAGCACCACTTTGCCCGGGGTCGCCGCCAGCTCGTGGCCGGGGCGAAACTGCTCCACCCCGGCGGGCGGGCGTTTGTCGAGTAGGCGCTGGGCATCGTCGAGCCAGTTGCGCAGGCCTTGCGCCAAATTGGCGCCGCCGCTGCTCAGGGTGCGCTCCAGCACTTCGGGGTTGGTCCAGAAAAAGTTGCTGGGCGAGAGCATGTCCATCCACTGCCGTGCCATGAAGGCCACCACCTGCTCGTGATGCGGCGACACGCCACGCACGCCGTGGGCGGTGGCATCGACGAGTTGTTCGCGCAGCAAAAAGCGCTGGGCCAGCAGGTTGAACGGAAACTGCTGCCACTGCGCCGCACTGAAGCGCCGGTCGTTGGGGGTGGGGGCGACGCAGTCGGGGCAGGGGGTGCGGTCGGCGCGCAGGGCGTGCGTGCCCAATTCTGCGGCGTAGCGCAGCCATCGCCCCTGCATCTCCAGCGCCTGTGCGGCGAGACTGGCCTGCTTGCCGGGCGAGGCTGCCATGTGCATGGCCCAGTCGGCAAGGGCCAGGCCGAGCGCGGCGGGCGACAGACCGAGCGTGGCCTTGGCCGTGAGAGCGTGCAGCGCCCGGTCGATCAGTTCGCGCATGGCTTGCTCGTGGTCGGGCGGGGTGAGCGCCTGCGCATCGGCGGGAGGCAGAGGGATGCTGGGCGCGGCGACTGCGCCCAGCGCGCCAGCCGGAACGTCGGCTACAGCATTAGCGGGGGCCACGGGCGGCGATTCGGCGGCCTTGTTCACGGCTTGTTTCGCTGGCAAGACTGCTTGGGCAGTTGCCGGGGCGGTAGTGCGCAATTTGCGCGGTTTGCGGCTTGGAGCTGGGATCTGGCTCTTAGGAAACTCGCCGGGCCGCCCTAATGGTTCCTGGCCCTTCGAGGGGAGAGCCGAGCGAAGCGCTGGTTTTCGGGGTGGGCTCATATCGCTTCTCCTTGATAGATCATTCCATTTGAATGTCGCAGTGCAGCATGGCACTTGATCCGCATCAAGTTGGCCGGGTATGCAGATGCAACACGCAGATGCAATGCGCCACGCCGTTCTGTCACGCCGCTGGCGAAACACTTCCTGCAAAATAGCACTCCATCATGAAATTACGAGAAAGCCGGTTATGCGCGTCACAGTCATAGGAGCGGGTTATGTGGGTCTGGTGACCGCCGCGTGTTTTGCCGATGTGGGCAATCAGGTCACCTGCATCGAGCGCGATGCCGAGCGCCTGTCTGCACTGCGCGACCGGGCCGAAGTGCCGTTCTACGAGCCGGGTCTGAGCGATCTGGTGCGGCGCAACATCGAGCAGGGCCGTCTGACCTTGAGCCCGAGCATCGCCGAAGGGCTGCCGGGTTCGCAGGTGTGCTTCATTGCGGTGGGCACGCCGTCGCTGCCCAATGGTCAGGCCGATCTGTCTCAGGTGGAAGGCGCCGCCACGGAAATCGGCCGCGCCATGACCGGACCGCTGGTGGTGGTGCAGAAGTCCACCGCGCCGGTGGGCACCATTCCCAAGGTGCGCGCGCTGATCGAAGCCGGTCTGGCGGCGCGCGGGGTGAGCCATCGCCTGGGCGTGGTGAGCAACCCGGAATTTCTCAAGGAAGGCTCGGCTATTGAAGATTTCACCCGCGGCGACCGCATCGTGCTGGGCAGCGACGACCCGCAGGCCATCGCCACCATGCGCGAGCTGTACCGGCCGTTCAACCGCAATCACGAAAAAATCATGGTGATGGACGCCGCCAGCGCCGAACTCACCAAGTACGCTGCCAACGCCATGCTGGCTACGCGCATCTCGTTCATGAACGAACTCGCCCGCATCGCCGAAGCGGTGGGGGCCGATATCGAGCAGATTCGCAAGGGCATCGGCGTCGATCACCGCATCGGCAGCCATTTTCTCTACGCCGGCGCGGGCTATGGCGGCTCGTGCTTTCCCAAAGACGTGAAGGCCCTGGCGCACACCGCGCGCGAACTCGGGCTGCACGCCGAGTTGGTGGAGGCGGTGGAGTCTGTCAACCAGCGGCAGAAGCTGCGGGTGTTCGAGAAAATCAGCGACCACTATCAGGGCAAGCTGGCCGGCAAGACCATCGCCCTGTGGGGCCTGGCCTTCAAGCCGAACACCGACGACATGCGCGACGCGCCCAGTCTGGACCTCATTACCGCGCTGCTGAAGGCCGGTGCGCGAGTGCAGACCTGGGACCCGGTGGCGGTAGAAATGGCGCGGCGCCTGCTGCCCGAGCATCCCGCGCTGGAGTTTGCCGCCGACGCCCGCGCCACGCTGAGCGGCGCGGATGCGCTGGTGGTCATCACCGAATGGCATGCCTTCCGCTCGCCCGATTTCACCTCTCTGGCAGCCACCCTGCGCGACCGCGTGGTGTTCGACGGCCGCAATATCTGGGACCCGGAGTTCGTGCGCAGCACGGGCCTGCGTTACTACGGCATCGGTCGCGGCTGAATTTTGGGCCTTTGGAATTGCCGAAATGGGTTGGACGGGTTTTATCTTCCCCAGTGCATGGACTTGTGGAGTGACAAGCAGAAGGCTTCGACGCCGCTTAACTCCATTCGTAAGAGCGTAGGAGGCGTTTAGTTGCCAGCATTCACTATCAAGCGAGAGGCGTATACCGCGATCGAGACGGAGTATTCATGTGTGCATTCCGCGCGTGAGCTCCGGTTACGCATTATTAAGGACGGTCGGCCAACCTTTTATCGTCAGTGCACACGCTGCGGAAACGCTGGGAAGGCAATAGCCAGGGGCGAGGCTATAACCGAGCTAAACGGCTTTGAGGCGCCATCCTTCGACAACGAGCTTGAGCCAAGGTGGTATGCACGCAAGCAGGCTTCTTACCTCGCTACTTTTTATGCCATCAAGCCCGCCTTGGAGGCTGAGTATCAAGCGTATCTGTCCTCAAAACTTTGGTACGTGAAGCGCAATGCGGCAATACGAAAAGCTAACGGTATCTGTGAGTGTTGCGAGCACTATCCAGCCACCCAAGCCCACCACATTACATATGAGCGGATTGGCCAAGAGTTGCCATCAGATCTCATGGCCGTATGCTCTTTTTGTCACGAATTGCTTCACGGCAAGAAAGCGCTCTAACCATTCAGTTCTCCGGGGAAAAACCTGCTGCGCGCTCTTTGCGCGGTTACTTCAAGCGTTGACCACCGCCACAAGCTATTCGCTCATCCTTTTTTCCTCTCTACACGCCTCAAGCCCGACAGACTCCTTGGCCCGAGTCCTGTCAGTTAATCAGCACGATCTCCTTGCCGTAGGGGAAGAACGCCAGCCCGGCCAGCTTGATGTGCTGCAGGGCGAAGGGGATGCCGATGATGGTGATGGCGCATAGCACGGCCGAAACCAGGTGTCCCAGCGCCAGCCACCAGCCGAACAGGATGGCCCAGATCAGATTGCCCAGGGCACCGATGCCGCTGCCCAGCGTGCCCGCCGGTTTGTCCGCCACTTTGCGGCCGAAGGGCCAGAAGCTGAAGGTGCCGATGCGGAAGGCTGCAATCGCCCAGGGAATGCCGATGATGGTGATGGCGCAGATCAGCGCGGTGAACCACCAGGCCAGGCCCATGACAAAGCCGCCGAGGATGAACCAGAGAATGTTGCCGATCAGTCGCATGAAAGTCCTTGGTTGACGAAACAGGGGCATTTTGCGTGACATGCGGCTTGGCCCGCGGATTGCAATGACAGGGGCAGAAGTCCTGCCGCATGACGGGTCGAGGTGAAGCAGACGGGGGTTTTTCCCGCTCTGGCGTCAATCGACCGACGGCAGGACGTGCAAACGTCAGGAAATCGTCGCCGCCATGTCGCCCTCTGCCTTGCCCGATCCGCTGAGTTGGACCGAACTGCTGCGCGTGTTCGGCGGTCTGGTCGTCGTCATCGTGGTGTTGGTTGCCGCGCTGTGGTTGCTCAAACGCTTTCAGACTGGCCTGCGCACGCCCAGCGGGCCGATGCGGGTGCTGGCCACCCTGAGCCTGGCGCCGCGCGAGCGTCTGCTGCTGGTGCAGGTGGGTGAGCAGCAACTGCTGTTGGGGTCGAGCGCTCAGGGTCTGGCCTGTCTGCATGTGCTGAGCACGCCCATTGAGTTGCAGCCGCCAGCGGCGGGGCAGGGCTTGGGCGCCGCACTGCCGCCGACCTTTCCTGACTGGCTGCGGCGCGCTGTTGAGCAGCGCGGAAAGGCCAAATCATGATGCGCGCGCACTTGCTGCGGCCCTCGCGCTGGTTGCCGCGCGGTTTGGCGGCCGCCTTGCTGCTCTTACCGCTGTGGGCGAGCGCGCAGGTGTTGCCCGCGTTCACTTCCAGCCCGGCAGCGGGCGGTGGCACCGAATACAGCTTGAGCGTGCAGACCCTGCTGTTCATGACCGCGCTGGTGTTCCTGCCGGCCATGCTGCTGATGATGACGGCGTTCACCCGCATCATCATCGTGCTGTCGCTGCTCAAGCAGGCGCTGGGTACGACCACGGTGCCGCCCAGCCAGGTCATCGTCGGGCTGTCGCTGTTTCTCACGTTCTTCGTTATGAGCCCGGTGCTCAATCAGGTGAACGATGTGGCGATCAAGCCGCTGATGGACAACCAGATCACCATGCAGCAGGCGCTGCAGACGGGCGCCGCGCCGCTGCGCACCTTCATGCTGGGGCAGACCCGGCAGGAAGACCTGGCGCTGTTCGTCAAGCTCTCGGGGCACAAGGCACTGGACAAGCCCGCCGACACGCCCATGAGCCTGCTGGTTCCGGCCTTCGTGACCTCGGAGCTGAAGACCGCTTTCCAGATCGGATTCGTGATCTTCATCCCCTTTCTGATCATCGACATGGTGGTGGCCGCGGTGCTGATGTCGATGGGCATGATGATGCTCTCACCCGTCACCGTGTCGTTTCCGCTCAAGCTCATGCTGTTCGTGCTGGTGGGCGGGTGGGAGCTGGTGATCGGCTCGCTGATGCAGAGCTTCGTTCACTGACTTCGAGGACGACATGACTCCAGAAACCATTACCACCATCGCCCAGCAAGCGCTGTGGGTGACTTTTCTCGTGGCGCTGCCGCTGCTGGGGGTGGCGCTGGTCGTCGGTCTGGTGGTGAGCCTGATTCAGGCGGCCACCCAGCTCAACGAAATGACCCTGAGCTTCGTGCCCAAGGTGCTGGCGATGGGGCTGGCCGGGGTGATTGCCGGGCCGTGGATGTTGCATGTGATGATGGACTTCACCATCCGCCTGTTCCAGAGCATTCCGCATCTGCTCAACGGCGGCTGATCGCGCTGCGCACCGACATGATTCATTTCACCAGCACCCAGATCGAGACGTGGATCGGCGCGTTTTTCTGGCCGTTCGTGCGGGTGCTGGCCATGCTGTCGCTGGCGCCGGTATTCAGTATGGGCAGCCTGCCCACGATGGTGCGCGTCGGTCTGGCGGTGCTCATCGCCGTGGCCATCGCCCCGGCCTTGCCTGCCATGCCGCCGGTGCAGTTCGGCACGGCTACGGCGTGGATGTTGTTGTTGCAGCAATTGCTGGTCGGCGGGGCCATCGGCTTGTCGATGACCCTGATCCTCAGCGCGGTGATGTTCGCCGGCAGCGTAATCGGTCTGCAGATGGGCATGGGATTTGCCAGCCTGTTCGACCCGGTGCAGGGCGTGCAGGTCACCAGTCTGGCGAGCTTTCTCAATATGGTCACGATGCTGCTGTTTCTGGCGGTCAACGGCCACCTCATTTTGCTGGCGGTGATTGCGCGCAGCTTCACCCTGCTGCCGGTCGCTCCCAATCTGGGGCTGGCCGCGCAGACCTGGTTCACCCTGGCGCAGCAGGGCGGCAGCGCCATTTTCAGCCTGGGGCTGGCGCTGGCTGCGCCGGTGATCGGGGTGCTGCTCATCGCCAATCTCGGGTTGGGCGTGCTGACCAAACTCGCGCCGCAGCTCAATCTGTTCGCCGTGGGTTTTCCGATGTTTTTCATCATGGGTTTTCTGGCGCTGTATCTGGTGATGCCGGTGATGCAGAACGTGGTGCAGCATCTGGTGGATGTGGGTCTGAGTCTGTCCGGTCAGGTGCTGCAACAAAGCGGCCCTGCTGCAGCGTAGCGGGAGGAAAACATGGCTGAAGACAGCGCCCAGGAAAAGGAATTACCCGCCTCGCAAAAGCGCAAGCAGCAGGCGCGCGAAAAAGGGCAGGTGGCGCGTTCGCGCGATCTCACCTCCAGTCTGCTGCTGCTCGGCATGGCGGCCGTGGTGTACACCGCGGGGGGATGGTTCTACGACATGGGGCGCGAGTTGCTGCAGACCGGGCTGACGGTTTCTGCCAGCGCTTCGAAAGACCCCGCCGCCATGTTGCAGGCCGCGGGCCGAGTGCTGGTGCTCGGGCTCATCGTGCTGGCGCCGGTGCTGGCGCTGACCTTTGTGGCCAGTGCGGCAGGCGGAGTGGCCATGGGGGGCTGGGTGTTCAGCACCGAGGCGCTGGCGCCGGACTTCAGCCGTCTCGACCCGGTCAAGGGTATCGGGCGCATGTTTTCCATCACCGGGCTGGGCGAGTTGGGCAAGGCGCTGCTCAAGGCCACTGTGATTGCGGTGATCGCTGGCATCGTTATCTGGAACGAGCGCGGCGCGCTGCTCGGCCTGCTGCAGGTGGAGCCTCAACTGGCGCAGTTGCAGCTCGGCCAGATCACCGCCCGCGCTTTTCTGTGGATGGCTTCGGGCACGCTGCTGGTGGCGGCCGTTGATGTGCCGTGGCAGTTGTTCCAGATGAACAAAAAACTCAAGATGAGCCGCCAGGACCTGCAAGATGAAATGCGCGAAAGCGAGGGCAATCCGCAGATCAAGCAGAAGATTCGCGAGTTGCAGCGCGAGCGCGCCCGCAAGCGCATGATGGCCGCCGTTCCCAAGGCCGATGTGGTGGTGACCAACCCGACGCACTACGCCGTGGCGCTGGCCTACAAGGAGGGCAAGAACCGCGCCCCGGTGGTGTTGGCTCTCGGGGCCGACCGGGTGGCCGCGCGCATTCGCGAAGTGGCCGCCGAGCACAACGTGCCGGTGATCGAAGCGCCGCCGCTGGCGCGCGCGCTATACCACCACGCCGAACTGGAGCAGGAGATTCCGGTGGCGCTGTACAACGCCGTGGCGCTGCTGCTGGCCTATGTATTCCAGTTGCGCGCTGCCCCGCAGAGGGCGGTAGAGCCCGACGACTGGGAAATTCCCGCTGAATTTGTCGTGAACGAGTAAGCCCCATGGCCACTTCCCCTTCTTCCTCCCCGACCGTCATGCCGGCCTGGCGCGCACTGCTCAAGCGCATGGACTGGCGCATGCTCGCCGCGCCGATTCTGGTGGTGCTCATCCTGATGATGCTGGTGGTGCCGCTACCCACCTTCGTCCTCGACATGCTGTTCACCTTCAACATCGTGTTGTCGCTGATCATCATGCTGGTCACGCTCTATCTCACCCGGCCGCTGGACTTCGCCGCGTTTCCCACCGCGCTGCTGTTCACCACGCTGCTGCGGCTGTCGCTCAACGTCGCGGCGTCGCGGGTCATTCTGCTGCACGGGCAGAACGGCGAGGGCGCCGCCGGGGCGGTGATCGAATCGTTCGGCAAATTCGTGGTGGGGGGCAACTACGCGGTGGGCATCATCGTGTTCGCCATTCTGGTGGTGATCAACTTCGTGGTGATCACCAAGGGCGCGGGGCGCATCGCCGAGGTGAGCGCGCGTTTCACCCTCGACGCCATGCCGGGCAAGCAAATGGCGATCGACGCCGACCTCAACGCCGGCCTGATCGACCAGGAAGAAGCCCGCAAGCGCCGCGCCGATGTGGCGCAGGAAGCCGACTTCTACGGTGCGATGGACGGCGCGAGCAAGTTCGTCCGCGGCGATGCGGTGGCGGCCATTCTCATTTTGTTCATCAACCTGATCGGCGGGTTGATCATCGGCGTGTTCATGCACGGCCTGGGTCTGGGCGAGGCGGCGCAAAACTACACCCTGCTGTCCATCGGCGACGCGCTGGTGTCGCAGATTCCGGCGCTGGTCATCTCCATGGCTGCGGGTATTGTCATCAGCAATGTGTCCACCGGGCAGGACGTGGGGCGGCAGCTGGTCAGCCAGTTGTTCAACCAGCCGCGCGTGCTCGCCATCACCGCGGGCATTCTGGGGCTGGTGGGTCTGGTGCCGGGCATGCCGCATCTGGCGTTTCTCGGCGCGGCGGCGGTGCTGGGCGGGGTGTTGTGGTGGCAGCTCAAAAAGCAGAAGCAGGCCGCAGCGCAGGCGCAGGCCGCGCCTGCGGCCGCAGCGCCGGCCGAGCCCGAAGAAGTGAGCTGGGAGCAGATCGAGCCGGTGGACACGCTTTCGCTCGACGTGGGCTACCGCCTCATTCCGTTGGTCGACCGCAACCAGGGCGGCGAGTTGCTCGGGCGCATCCGTGGCGTGCGCAAAAAATTCGCGCAGGAGATGGGATTCCTCGTCGCCTCGGTGCACATCCGCGACAACCTCGAACTGCGGCCCGGCGGCTATCGCATCGCGCTCAAGGGGGTGGATGTGGGCAGCGGCGAAATCTTCCCCGATCTGCTCATGGCCATCAACCCTGGGCAGGTGATGGGCGATCTGCAGGGCACGCCGACCAAAGACCCGGCCTTCGGTCTGCCCGCGGTGTGGATCAACAAAGAGCAGCGCGACCGCGCGCAGGCGCTGGGCTATACCGTGGTCGATCCCAGCACGGTGCTGGCCACCCATCTGCACCACCTGCTGCAAACCCATGCCGCCGAGTTGCTCGGGCGCGAAGAAGTCGAAGGGCTGCTGGCGCATCTGTCCAAGCGTTCGCCCAAGCTGGTGGAAGATCTGGTGCCCAAGCTCATTTCCGCCGACCGGCTGCGCAAGGTACTGCAGAACCTGCTAACCGAAGGCGTGCCCATTCGCGATATGCGCACCATCGCCGAAGTGCTGGCCGAACACGCGGGCCAGGTGAGCGATACCGACGAGCTGACCGCCCGCGTGCGGCTGGCGCTGGGCGCCTACATCGTGCAAAGTCTGTCGCCCAATGGGCAGGAACTCTCCGCCGCGGTGCTCGACGGCCAGCTGGAACAGATTCTGCTTTCCAGCCTGCGCGCCGACCCGCAACAAGCCGCGGTCGAACCCGGGCTGGCGCAGCGCCTGATGGACAAGGCGCGCGATCTGATGCAGCGCATGGAGGCGCAGGGCGCCACCGGCGTGCTGCTGGTGAGCGCGCCGCTGCGGCAGTTTCTCGCCCGGCTGCTGGCGCGCAGCGCGCCGCGGCTGCGCGTGCTGTCCTATGCTGAAATTCCCGACCAGAAACAGGTCAAGGTCACCGCTACGCTGGGGGCGTAAATGCTGGAGTCTGAATCGTGAAAATCAAACGCTATACCGGTACCAATACCCGCGAGGTGCTGACCCGCATCCGCAACGATCTCGGCGCCGATGCGGTGATCCTGTCGAATCGGGAAATCGTCGGCGGCGTCGAATTAATGGCGGCGGTGGACTTCGACGCCAGCCGGTTTCCGTCGGACGAGCCGGGCGAAGGGGGGGCGGGTACTAAGGCTGCGTTGCAAACCCCTCCCCACCCCAGCCCTCCCCACGAGTGGGGAGGGGGCACGCCGCGGGTGGCTTCAGAGAACAAGGCCGTGGAAACCGCCAAGGCGTCGCCACCACGCACCGAACTCTCCTCCCCCACCCGTGGGGGAGGCTGGGAGGGGGAGGGCAGCGCCCCTCAAAAGCCCGCCCACGATCTACCCTTGCCCGCCGTGGCACGCGTAGCCACGCCGACCGCGCCCCCCGCTGCGCCGCGCGCCGCAGCGCAGGCGGCGCCGATCACGCTGGAACAGAAGGATGCCGCATCCCTCGCCACCGCGCACACGGGCGCTGCGGCCGACCCCGCGATCCCGGCCCCCCGCAGCATGCGCGATCCAGCCGCGGCGACGGCGCCGAAAGACGAACTCAGCGCCATGCGGCACGAACTGCAGGACTTGCGGCAGTGGATGCAGTTGCAAATGACCAGCCTGGCCGATGTCGGGCCGCTCACCCCGGTGGGCGAACAGTTGCAGGCGCTGGGCTTCTCCACCGCGCGGGCGCGGCAACTCGGCAGTCAGGCCCTCAACCTGCGCGGCGCGCTGGCCGCCTATCTCGGCAAGGGCCTGCAGGTGGCGGCCGATCCGGTTTCCGCGGCCGGCATTTACGCCCTGGTCGGGCCGACCGGCGCTGGCAAGACCACCACCATCGCCAAGCTCGCCGCCCGTCTGGTGTTGCGCCACGGCACGGCGGCGGTGGCGCTGATCACCACCGACACCTACCGCATCGGCGGGGTGGAACAACTCAAAATCTACGGCCGCATTCTGGGCGTGCCGGTAGCGGTGGCGCGCGATGGTGAGGAACTGCAGCAACACCTGCGCGACTTCGCCGACCGCCGCTATGTGCTGATCGACAGCATCGGCCTGAGCCCGCGCGACGCGCGCATGGCCGAGCAGATGCAATGGCTGCAAGCGCTGGGCGAGGGCGTCACCCGCCTGTTGGTGGTCGGCGCCGGGCTGGCCCCGTCGGCCTATGCCGAACTGTGGTCGCTGTACCGCCGTCTGCCGGTGGCGGCGGCCATTCTCACCAAGCTCGACGAGAGTCCGAGCTTCGGCGCCGCGCTGCAATGGCTGGTGGAGGGCAGCGTGCCGCTGTGGTTCTACACCGACGGCCAGCGCGTGCCGGAAGACCTGCATGTGCCGTCGCTGGCTAAGATCACGGCTTTGCTGGAACACGACCCCGTGACCCGTTTCGACTCCGCACCTGCTCCGCTAGCCGCCGCTGTTGGTGCGATAACCGCCCGTACCGCTTGACCCGACAGAAAGACGCCATCATGGATCAAGCCGAAGGACTACGCCGCCTGCAGCGCCCCCCGACCAAGGTCATCACCGTCGCCAGCGGCAAGGGCGGGGTGGGCAAGACCAATGTGGTCGCCAATCTGGCCATCACCCTGGCGCGCAGCGGCCAGCGGGTGATGGTGTTCGACGCCGACCTGGGCCTGGGCAATATTGACATCCTGCTCGGCCTCACGCCGCGCTACAACATCAGCCATGTGCTCTCGGGCGAGAAGCAGCTCAGCGACGTGCTGGTGCGCGGGCCGCAAGACATTCTGGTGTTGCCCGCCTCCAGCGGTGTGGCCGGTATGGCGTCGCTCGACGTCGCCACGCAGTCGCGGCTGATCGATGCGGTGAGCACGCTCGACATTCCGCTCGACTATCTGCTGGTCGATTGCGCCGCGGGCATTGCGGGCGACGTGCTCACTTTCAGCCGCGCCGCGCAAGACCTCATCGTGGTGCTGAACAACGAGCCCGCCTCGGTGGCCGACGCCTACGCGCTCATCAAGGTGTTGAGCAAACAATACGGCCTCAAGCGCTTTCACCTGCTGCCGAACATGGTGCGCGATGCGCGCGAGGGCCAAGCGCTGTTCGCCAAGATCGCCGGCGTGGCTGATCGCTACCTCGACGTGTCGCTCGATCTGGTGGGCAGCATTCCGCTGGACGCGTCGCTGCGTGCGGCGGTACGCAGCCAGCGCGCGGTGGTCGAGTCCGCGCCGCAGAGTGCGTCCGCCGTCGCCTTTGCCGCTTTGGCAGCCCGGGTGAAAAACTGGCCGCTGCCACAGGGGCCTAGCGGTCGCATCGAATTTTTCATGCAGCAGTGGCTGCGGGCAGAGCAGGCCGCCTGAGGGCGCGCTGCTCCGTAGACACGGCTCCCGATCGGATGAAACCCGGCCTTTACCCCGCCCCCGAAACCCGCGAGGAGCGCCTGAGCAAGCATTTGCCCATGGTGCGGCGCATCGCGGGCCAGATGGCGGCGCAACTGCCGGCCTCGGTCGATTTTTCCGATCTGGAACAGGCCGGGATGATCGGCCTGTGGGACGCGCTCGACCGCGGCGAAATGCAGTCGCCCGCGCAGTTCGCGACCTACGCCGCCATTCGCATTCGTGGCGCGATTTACGACGAACTGCGCAAACTCGACTGGCTGCCGCGCCGCAGCCGTGCCAAAGAGCGCCAGATCGAGCGCGCCGAGCAACTGCTTACGCAGCGTCTGGGGCGCCATCCGGAAGACGGCGAACTCGCCGCGCATCTGGGCTGGGAACTGGCCGAGTATTACGACGCGCTGGCCGAGACCAGCATGCAACTGGTCTATCTCGAAGACCTCACGCACGACGACGGTGGTGATTACGCCGACCGCAAGGCCGACGAAGCCAGCCTGCTGCCCGAAGAACTGTTGCAGGACGCCGAGCTCGAACGTGATCTGCAGGCCGCCATTGCCGATCTGCCCGAGCGCGAGAAGCTGGTGCTGTCGTTGTATTACCAGGAAGACCTGCAGCTCAAAGACATCGGCCGGGTGCTCGAAGTGAGCGAATCGCGGGTCAGCCAGCTCATGAAACAGGCGGTGATGCGACTGCGCGCGCGGCTGCAGGCGCATCAGCATTCAGCCAGCGGTGCGGGCCGCCGCGCCGCGCCATAACAACACAGGGACGGGGAATCTTTCATGGACATTCTGAGCGTCATCGGCGTCGTGGTTGCGCTGGGCTCCATTCTGCTGGGGCAACTGCTCGAAGGCGGGCACATCAGCTCCATCATCCAGGGCACGGCTTTTCTCATTGTGATCGGAGGCACCACCGGCGCGACCATGCTGCAGTTCCCGCTCAAGGTGTTCATTCGTTCGCTCAAGATGCTGCCATGGATCGTGCTGCCGCCCAAAGGTGATCCGCAGGAGACGATCAAGCAGATTCTGGAATGGAGCGACACCGCGCGCAAAAACGGTCTGCTCGCGCTCGAAGCCATGATCGAGTCGGTGCCCGATCCGTTTGTGAAAAAAGGGCTGCAGATGCTGGTGGACGGCACCGATCCTGAAAAAATCCGCTCCACCCTCGAGCAGGAAATCGGCGCCGTCGAACACCACGACAACCAGGCGGCCAAGGTGTATGAGTCTTCGGGGGGGTATGCCCCGACGGTGGGGATTCTGGGCGCGGTGCTCGGCCTGATTCACGTGATGGAAAACCTGGCCGACCCCAGCAAGCTCGGCGGCGGCATTGCCGTGGCCTTCGTCGCCACGGTGTATGGCGTGGGCTCGGCCAATCTGTTTTTCCTGCCGGTGGCCAACAAGCTCAAGAGCATCGTGCACAATCGCGCCAAATTGCAGGAGATGCAGGTGGACGGCCTGGTGGCCATCGCCGAGGGCGAAAATCCCCGCATCATCGAAGGTCGGCTGCAGAGTTACTTTGCGCACTGAAGTCTGCAGGCCTGATCTGCATCCGGCACAGTCTGGCGGGAGGTGAAGATGGACGATGCGACGATCAACCCGGTGAGCCCCTACGACCCGGTTTCGCGCCTGCCCGATGGCGGTGGGCGGGGGCGGCGCGATTCCCCGGATCGCCAACCGTCCGCCAGCCGTTCTCCCTCGGGCTCTGCGCCGCCCGCCGCGCCAGACGCCACCCCGACCGAAGCGCCCGATCCCGACGCCACTCGGGGGCGGCATATCGACGACCGCGCTTAAGAGGGTGTGACCGACCTCTGACCGTTTCTCCGATCCCCCGCGCCACTATGACCCTCATCCTCCTCGTTTTCGCCGCGCTGATCGTGGCGCTGCAGATTGCACTGACCTTCACCCTCAAACGCATGCTCGACCTGCTGGCGGCAACGCGCGATGAGGTTCATGGCCTGCTGCTTCGCGTGCAAACCCTGGAGCACGAGCGCGATGCCGCCACCCCGCCGCCTTCGGCGCTGTTCACCCTGGTGCCGCGCGCAGATGCGCCTGCAACGCCTCCCACTCCAACGCCATCGCAGTTCTCCGAACCTCCGCCAGCACCCAGACCCGCCGAGCCCACCGATCTGCCCGTGCTCCACGAACCTGCCGCTGCGATTTCTACCGACGCCGTGGGCGCGCAGGTGCGCGCCCTGGCTCGCCAGGGCATGCCCGTGCGCGAGATTGCCGAGCGTTGCGGCCTGAGCGAGGCCGAGGCGGAGCTCATCATTCACTTGCGCCAAGAGCCGGTCTGAGGCCAGATGAACCCGGCTCAAATCCTCGGCGGCGTTCCGTCGGTCACGCCAGCCGGGGCGACGAGCGCTGCCCGGACCGAACCGACGGCATTTGTCGCCGCTCCGGGCACCGCGTTCGAGGCCGAGGTGGTTCAGGTGCAGAGCGCCACGCCCGCTGCGGCCAACCTGGCGGCAGCGGCGGCGGGTGGGCGGCTGCAAACGCAGGTTTTGCTGCGGCTGGGCAACGCCCTGGTGAACGCCACTCTGCCCGGAGCCGCCCCCCAGGCAGGCGCGCGCCTGCCGCTGATTTACCTGGGATCGCAGGGCGGCCAGCCGCAATTTCTGCTCGCGCCGCAGCAGGCGGCGCAGGCAGCCACCCAGTCGCAGTTGTCCGGCCCGGGGCAGTTGCTCGGTCTGCTGCAACAAATGCAGGCGTCTGCGAGCGCTTCTGCTGCGAACACCGCCGCGGGCGCCAGCGCGAATACCAGCGTCCTTGGCGCGGACGCCCGCGCCGCGACGGCCGCAGCCGCGCCGGTCTGGTCCAACCCCGCCCAGCCGCCCCAGCAGGCCGCGCAACTGCTGGCCAGCGCGCTGAGCAACAGCGGCCTGTTCTACGAAAGCCATCTGGGCGCCTGGGCGCAGGGGCAGCAGCCCCTGTCGACCTTGCTGATGCAGCCGCAGGGCAAGCTCTCGCCCTTGCTGCAAACCGCCGTGGCAACGCCCCAGCCTCCTTCTGCATCTACCGCCCAGGCGGGGCATGATGCCAGCGCCCAGCCCAGTCCAGCGTCGGCGGCGATACCCTTCACACAGACTGCACCGGCCCCGCGCCATGCGGCCCTGGCGGCTTACCAGACCGTTCAGGCGGGGCCGCAGACGGCGAGCGATCCGGCCGCATTGGCCGCACGCCTGCCCGCTGAATTGCATGGCGTGGTGCAGCAGCAGTTGCAGACGCTGATGCAGGGGCAGATCGTCTGGGAAGGGCTGTTGTGGCCCGGCCAGACCGCGCGCTGGAGCCTGCGGCCCGACCCCGAAGACAGCAGCCGTCGGCAGGGTACGGCCCCCGAGCGCTCATGGAGCACCCAGGTCGAACTTGAACTGCCGCAGCTGGGCCCGGTGCAGGCGCGTCTGCAGCTCAACGGCAACCGCGTCGATCTGCTGCTGCGACGCAGCCCGCAGGCGCAGGAGCGCATCGACGCGGCGCTGCCCCAATTGCGCGCGGCGTTGCAGTCCGCCGGGCTGGAGATCGGCGGCGTGCAGCTTGGCTCGATTGCTGATGGAGCTGCCGAATGAGTGCCGAGCGGCCAACCAAGCCCCCGCAGCGCGCTGAACTGCGGCAGGCCGTCGCCCTGCGTTATGACGCCGATGCCGCGGGCGCGCCGGAAGTCGTCGCCAAGGGGCAGGGTCTGGTGGCCGAAGCCATCATCAATCGGGCGAAGGAGGCGGGGGTGTATGTCCACGAGTCGCCACAGTTGGTGCAACTGCTCATGGCGGTCGATCTCGACACGCAAATTCCCCCGGCGCTCTACACCGCCGTGGCGGAGTTGCTCGCCTGGCTCTGGCGGCTGGAAGCGGGCGGCGAGCCCAAAGACTCACCGGATTTACATTTGCCTTGAGTCGGCTGCAATACGATTCAATTCAAACCAAACCAAACTACATTCACCCGGATTCACATGCCCACCATTTCCGACCAGGCGCGCGCCACCCTCAAGCGCTTGCTCGAACTCAAGCTGCAGCCCACCCCGGACAACTACCGCCGCGTTTTTGAAGGCCTGCAAAATGGCGCAGCGCTTCCGTCCGCAGAGCCTTCGCCGGAAAGCCCGGATTGGGGCCGTGCGCTGCCCCGGCTGCTGGAGCAATGGGAGCGCTCGCAAAGCGGGCTGACCCAGTTGCAAAAACGCCAGCAACTCGACCGCCTCGTCGCCCTGCCTACGCCGCAGGCCCAGTGGCGCGAGTTGGAGCAACTGCTAGAGCGCTGGAGTGCGCTGCCCGCGCGCAGCGGCAGTCAGAGCGCGTCCACCCCCATTGAAACCCGCGACGACGCTTTGAGCCGTGCAGGCGGCGAATGGCGCGAGCTTTGGCTGCAAACCCTCAAATTTGGCGTGCGCCCCTTTTGCGCGCACGACACCGCGCAGCGCCTGCTGCGCGAGTTGATGGCGGCGGCAGAAAATGCCAAACAGGCGGCCGACCTGGGCACGCAGGCGCGCGAAGTCTGGCTGGCCATCGACCGCGAGCAATCCACCGAAGAGGCGGTGCGCAACGGCTTGATTGAACTCGCGCGGCTGTTGCTCGATCATCTCGGCGATCTGGTGCCGCAGGCCTGGGTAGGCGTGCAGGCCACGGCGATTCGCGAGCAATTGCAGACGCCGCTGGTCCCCGAGCGCATCGAATCGGCGCAGAATGCCGTGCGCGATCTACTGGTGCGCCACAGCGTGCTGCGCAAGAGCGAAGACGACGCGCACCACACCGCCAAGGCGCTGATCGATCTGTTGGTGCGCAAGCTGGGCGACTACGCCGCTGAGGGCGGCGAATACAACCAGCGCATGGAAGCCCGGCTGGAGCAATTGCAGAGCAGCCGCGAGTGGGACGAAATCCGCGATCTGGTGCAGGATGTGCTCGACGACAGCCGCAATATGCAGCAGCGCAGCGGCGAACTCGGCGTGCATCTGGCCGAGGCGCAGCGCCAGGCGCAGGCGGCGCAAGAGCGCATCCGCTCGCTCGAAGGCGAACTGGAACAGGTCAGCCAGCAATTGCAGGAAGACCCGCTCACCGGCGCGCTCAACCGTCGCGGGCTGGATGCCGAGTTCACCCGTATGCAGTCGCGCGTGGTGCGTCAGGGCCAGCCGCTCACCCTGGCGCTGCTCGATCTCGATCACTTCAAGGCGGTGAACGACACCCACGGCCACGATACCGGCGACGCCGTGCTCAAGGCGTTGGTGGCGCAGGCCAAACGGCTGATCCGGCCCAGCGACCGCGTGGCGCGCATGGGGGGCGAGGAGTTCATGCTCCTCCTGCCCGACACGCCGGTGCAGCAGTCGCTCGTCGTGGTGCAGCGGCTGCTGGTTGCGTTCAGCGATCAGACCCTGGTGCAGGACAGCGCGGGGCGGCGCATTCCCCTGAGTTTCAGCGCCGGGGTGGCCGAACTGTGCCCGGATGAAGACTTTCCCGCGATCTATCAGCGCGTGGACGCCGCACTGCTGCAGGCCAAGCAGGCGGGGCGCAAACGGGTGGAATTCGCCGTGCCCTGCGATGGTGCCAAGGCCGGTGGCAGCCTGCCCAAGAGCGCGTTGCGATTCTTCGCGCTGCGGGGATAAGTTTTTGGCCTCGCTGGCGTCGCCTCACAAAATGCAATGCAAAGTACGTCGGGGCGTGTTTCAAAAGCGCTGGGCGGTCGCCAGTGGTAAGAACAGGGTCAGCGGCGAGTCTGGCAAAGCCGTGAAGCCGTGATGCCGATAGAAAGCCGCTGCCGCCTCGTCCTTGGCGTCCACCATCAGGGCAAAGGCGGCAATCTCCGAACGGGCGGCGCGGTCGAGCGCATCAGCCAACAGCGCACCGCCAAGACCTTGTCCCTTGAATGCCTGATCGACTGCCAAGCGGCCCATACGAACGGCAGGCACAGTGGGATAGCGCGGCAGCTTCTTGCCGGTGCCCGCCGGAAGATCGGCCAGCAGCAGGCTTGCCGAGGCCAAGGTGTAGTAGCCCGCGATGCGCTGCCCGTCAGCCAGCGCCACGAAACAGGCAGCGATGCGGCGACGAATGTCCTGGGTGACTTGTTCGCGCAGGTAGCGGTTCAGCGGCTCCGAATCACTATTGAAGGCGACGCGATCATGCTCGGCATCGAGCGGCGCAAGCTGGAACGGGGCGCCGCTCATTCAGCGCGCAAGAGCTTGCTGCGGCGGCTAAAAGCGCGCTCCAAGGCGGGGGCTGGTTTGGGTGGCGACAGCAGCGCTTGCGCGAAACACTCCTGATCGGCCAGCGACAGACGGATGACTTCGGCTTGTTCGATGGCGCGCTGCGCGGCGTCCTGCACGGCGGACACCACGAAATCGGTCATGGTGCGCCCCTGAAGCTCGGCAGCGCGCTTGAGCATCGCATGCAGATCGGTGCTGATTCGGGCTTCGAGACGGGCAGTAGAAATTGCAGCGGGCATGAATTTGTCCTCCAGCTCAATAATACGGCAATGTGCCGTACAAATTAAGACGGATTTTCGACGGCTTTGGCGATTTTTTTCAAACGGCCATTCTGGCGCGGGCGGGCCGACTTCAGTCGGCCCGGTTGCGTTCCGCATTTTCCCGCACCCATTGCTGCGCGCGCTGGCCCAGGCGGGTTTGGGGTGACGAGGCCTGGGTGAGCCAGCGGAAGGTTTGCAGCCAGGCGGGCACGTCGGCCGCTGCCATCGGCCGCGCCAGGGCGTAACCCTGACCATAATCAGCGCCCAATACCGCAGCCACCTCCACTAGCGCCGGGGTTTCCAGGCCTTCGACCACCACTTTTAGGCCGAGCGCCTGGGTCATGTGGACCAGGGCGCCGATGAAGCCGATCATGCCGTCTGCCTCGGTTTGCGCTTCGGAGGGAATCTGCCGCACCAGGCCCTGGTCGATTTTCACCGTGTGGAAGGGTAGGGTGCGCAGCCGCAGCAGACTGCTGTAGCCGCTGCCCAGATCGTCCATCACCAGCCGCGCGCCGGTGGCGGCCAGGCTGCGCACCGCGCGGTCGCGCTCGGCGTCGTTCTGGAAGTCGGCGTCTTCCAGAATTTCCAGCCGCAGCCGATCAGGCGCGATGTGCCGGGTGTGCAGCGCGTCGGCCACCCAGCGGGCGCATTCGGGCATGAGCAAGACTTCGAGCGGCAGGTTGATGGACAGATCGAGCCGCTGACCGGCGGCATCCCATTGGGCCAGCTGGTTCAGCGCCTGCTCCAGCCCGAGGGTGAACAGGCGGGTGAGCTCGGAGGCGCCAAACGACGGCAGGAACTGCCCCGGGCCGATCAGCCGCCCGTCTTCGAGCCGCAACCGGGCCAGCGCTTCCATGGCAGTGGGCTCACCCGTGTGAAGATCGACCAGGGGCTGATAGTGCATTTCCAGACCGCCGCTGAACAGGCGGTGGCGCCAAGCGCGGCGGTCCTGCAGGGGCATGGGGGCGGATTCGCGCCGGGTCATCAGGCCGTAAAGCCCGCGTTCGAAGAGTTGTTCGATACCGCGCAGGAAGCTGTGCATGCTCTGCGTTTCGAACTGGCCGGGGTAACGTCCGTACAGCCCCATGACGGCGAGCATGCGGCCGCGGCTGTCTTTCACCGGCACCGCGGCCGAACTGCGCACGCCGACGCTGTGCGCCACCGCGCGCCAGGGCGCCATGCGCGGATCGGTAACGTAGCTGGCGTTGGTCTCGATCTGCTCGCTGCGCCAGCAGCGCGGGTGCGGGGTGAGGCCGAAGGGGCTATGCGGGTCGATGTCGAGATTGGCCATGGCCACCGCATCGAGCGCCTGCCAGTATTCGTCAAACGCCCCCGCTGTGAACTCGGGGATGAAGTGCCCCTGCGCGTCGGGCTTGTAGATCACCGTGGCCGCCATGCCGGGCAGGGCGGTGACTGATTCGAGCACGGTGCGGGCCAGATCGGCCCATTGGGTCAGTTCGGGCTGCATCTGCTCCAGCCCGAACAGCATCTGTTGATATTGCTCGCGCTGCGCCTGCGCCCCATCGCTTTGCCATTGCAGCTCGCGCTGCAGGCGCGCGGTGGTGACCTGAGCCAGCACGGCGCGATCAGCGCTGCGCACCGGGGCTTCGCCCAGCAAGTCGTGCAGGCTTTGCAGATACCAGCTGAAACTGTTGACCAGCGCCCCGGTGCTGACTCCCACCAGCGCGTGAATAGCGCCGGTGTGCCTCGCTTGTTCCTGATGGGTTTCGGCCGATAGATCAGGGTGCAGGATTTGCAGCAAGCGGGCATGCTGCCGGCTGCGCAAATGGGCGGCCTCCTCCGCGGAGAGGGCGGCGAGCAGCGCGGCCGATTCCGGGTCTTGGCCCAGGGTGGAATAGAAGCGCTCGACGAAGGTCTCGGCGTTGCGCTCCAGCAGGTCGCCAATCAGGCCGAGCAGGCGGTGGGCGGTTTCGCCGTAGGGGTCGACATGAATGGGCAAGTCGGCGGGTTTGTCGGCGGCCTGCTCCAGGCCATCGCCCCAGACCTGCCACCAACTGGTGCGATCGGCCTTGTGCGCCTTGCTGGCGTAAAGCGCGGCATCGGCGTGGCGCAGCAGCACCTCGGCCTGCGCCTCGTCAGCCGGGTAAAGCGTCACGCCCAGGCTCATGCCCACCTTGGCCAGCACGCCGTCGCCGAGGTCGAACGGCGTTTCGACGGCGCCGTGAATGCGGTCGAGCACGATGGGCAGATCGCTGGCCTGCGCCACGCCTTCGAGCACCAGCACGAACTCGTCGCCGCCCAGCCGCGCGACCAGATCGGTCTCGCGCACGGCGGCCCTGAGGCGCTCGCCCAATTGACGCAGAAGCTGGTCGCCCGCGGCGTGGCCGTGGGTGTCGTTGACCGGCTTGAAATCATCGAGATCCATCACGCCCACGACCAGCAAATTTTTGTGGCGGCGGGCCCGGGCCATGGCCAGCGGCAGATGCTGTTCCAGGGCAAGGCGGTTGGGCAGGCCGGTCAGGGCGTCGTGGCGGGCCAGGTGGCGTTGCTGCGCCTGCTCGGCTTCCAGATCGGCCTTGAGGTCGATTTCGCCCAGCGCCTGCTCGATCAGCTTGCCCACCCGGCGCAACAGGCCGTGCAGGCCTTCGTCCAGATCGTCGCCGTTGAACAGCACCAGCACCAGCGCCGCCCAGCGCCCGCCGTTGCGGCGCAACGGCAAGGCCAGGGCAAGCGGTTGCCAGCCCGGCAGGGCGTACTCGGCCCAGGGTTGCAGCAGGGGCGAGTGCGGGTCGGTCTCTTGCGCTTCTTCCGAGGAGTGCCAGGCGCGGGCCAGGGCGTGGGTTTGGGTGGAGCTGACCAAGAGCGGCGGCGATTGGGCGGACAGCGTGTCCAGCGCATTTCCCCCGGCAGCGAGCGGGTGCACGCGCTCGTGCACATCAGGCTGGGCGACCCATACGGCGGCGAACAAGCCGGTTTCGAGCAGGCGGGTGCAGGCGCTCTCCAGCACTTCGGCGTCGTTGCGCGCGCTGATCAGAATGTCGATCTGCGCCATCACTCCGCGCACCAGTTCCTGCTGGCGCTGGCGACTTTCGCGCTCTTTGCGTTCGGCCTCGGCCAGTTGCAGACGATCGAGTCCGCGGCCCAGGCTGCGCGCGAGTTCTTCGAGCAGATTGCGTTGGTCTCGGGTGATGCGCGCGCGGCTGTCGCGGTAAATGCTGAACACCGCGTAGAGCCGGTTTTGCCGCAGCACCGGCAAGGCGGCCATGGTGCGCAGACCGTACTGCTTCATGCGCCCCGCCCAGGGCAGCAACAGTTGGGCGGAGTCTTTGCCTTGCACATAAAGGGGCGCAGCGTCGCGCCAAACCTTGCCAAACGGCCCCTGGCCGCTGATCTGATCGGCATGGATGGACAGCGGCATTCCGTCGAGATAGGTGGTCTTTCCAGCCGCAGCGAGCACCTTGGCCTGCCCGCCGACATCGGGCTGACCGATCCAGGCCAGTTGCATGCCTCCGGCGTCGGCGCTGATGTCGCAAATGCGCTGGAACAGCGTGGCCTCATCCGGGGCTTCGGCCACGACCTGGCTGGCCTGAGCCAGTGCGGCATTGATCTGCGCCAGCCGGTGCTGGCGCTCCAGACTGCGGTTGATCAGCAAGCCGCCGAGCAGTTGCATCACCAGCAACAGCGCCCAGCCCGTCAGCATCGGCCAGGTCTGACGCCACCACAGCGCGGTGAGCGCGCTGGCCGGCAGGCTGGTGAAGGCGACGACCGAATGCGCCCCCAGGCGTTGCCAGGCGCCCAGGAGCTCAGCGCCGCCCGCCGCCTGCACCGGCCCGAGGAAAACCCCGTGCGTTTGCTCGGGATGTGCGGCAATTTCGCGTGCGAGCACCCCGCGCGCGGGTGCATTCTTGAGCGAGGGCTGGATTTGCGGCAGCGGCGCAGGCAGCCGCGCGAGCAAATAGCCGTCACTGCGCAACAGGCCCACCGCCGGCACCCAGCGGCCCTTGCCGTTGAAACTCGACAAAGTGTGCTGCAGATTTTGCAGCGCTCGCTGCAGGCCCACGTCGAAAATCAGCATGACCTCGGGACGAGGCGCGCCTTGGTGCAAGGTCAGCGCGCAGCGGGCCGGGGTGATGCGCTGCTCTGGCGCCAGCGGATCGAGCTGCGGCAGCCCGATGCGAATCCGCCCCGGCGTGGACAGGGTCTGCTGAAAACCCGGCGACGCGGAAATGGCCGCACGCGCCTGCGGCGGGATTGCGCGACTCGGTGCAAGCGCCAGCACATCGCCGGTCGGCGCGACCAGGGAAACGCCGTCGATGAAAGGCATCAGCGCGTTCATTTCGCTCAGCCACGGCCCCGGCTGCTGCAGCAGATCGGGGTTGTCGTGAAGCTGCCGCTGCGCCACGGTGCAAGTGGCCTGAAGCTGGTCGTAACGCTGGTTTATCGCGTCGGCCCAGAACGCGGCCTCGCTTTGCAGAATCTGCTCGATGCCGTTGCGGTTGCGATCCCAGCTGACCCAGAGCACCACGCCAACGGCCGCAGCCAGCAATAAATTGGCAATGAGCACCGCAATCAGGATGCGGCGGCGGTCGGTCTGGAAACGGGTGTTGTGAGCCATGCCATGAATCGAAAATTAAAGCCCGGCATTACAACACCTCGCGGGCAGGCATCATCCAGACTGTCTGCGGAATGATCGGCAACGGTGTAAAAAATGACAAAGCGCAGGAGGGGTCAGACGACAGACCTCAAATGAACGCCAGCCGCACGGCGCCCCAATGACGGCCGCCCACGCTCACCGGGCGCGATAGCTCCTGCATGATCTCGCCGGTATCGCGGGCATAGACCTGCAGCAGATAGGGGTTGGTGTTTTGCGCGGCGGCCAGACCCACCGGATCGTTGAACAGTCGCATGGAGCGGTTACCCGCCAGATCGGTGGCGTAGTCGCCGGTCAACGGGCGATCGAACACGCTGTTGTGCGCCGCGGCGTAGCCGTTGCGGTCCACTAGCAGCGCAAAGCGGTATTGCTCGCTCTTGCCCAGCCAGGCGTCTTCGATGGGCTGGATGCGGCTTTTGATGAACTCGGTGAAGCGGGTGCGGAATTTCTGCGGCTTGGTTCCGGGCACCGGCTCGTACTGTTCGTCCCACAGCGCCTGCTCGGTGAGCGCGCCGCTGGCCAGCGCCTGAGCGAGTGCGGCCTTGATCTCTTTGCAAACGGCGTCGAGATCGCGCATCACCTGGCTGGTTTTCGAGGCGGTGACGAATTGCGTGGCCGCTTCGAACAAGGTCTGGCTGGCGTTGAGCGACTGCTGCACTTCGTCGGCAATGCGCTCGCTGGTGGCGATGGTCTGGTTGGCGCTGGCCTGTACCGTGCTGGACAGTGCGGCGAACTGGCCGCTAATGGTGCGCACGGCGTCCACCTCGTGACCGAGCTGGGTGTAAACCTTGTTCACGCCGGAATTCATCGCCTCGATGTTGCGGGCGATGTCCTGGAAATTGGCCGACATGGCTGTGGCCAGCGCTTTGCCGTTGTCCATCTGCGCAGCGAACTGCCGGGTCGATTGCGTGACCACCTGCAGGCTGCGGCTGACTTCGGCGGCGAAGGTGGCGATGCTCTGCACCGATTGCTGCGTGTTCATCGCCAGCTTGCGGATTTCTTCGGCCACCACGGCAAAGCCGCGTCCAGCCTCGCCCACGCGGGCGGCTTCGATATTGGCGTTGAGCGCCAGCAGGCTGGTTTTTTGCGCGATGTCCTTGATGACTTGCGTGACCGCGGTGACTTGCGCAAAGCCTTTGCCGAGCGTCTGAATTTCGGTCTGGTTCCGGCTCGTGGTCTGCGCCAGTTGCTCGAACACCGCATTGGCCTCATGCGCCTCGCGCGCGCCGCGCGTGCTGAGCAGGGTGATGCTTTGCGAATCGGCCCGCAACGCCTCGGTCTGGCCCTGCACCCCGACGATGCCGCGGATGAAGGTTTCCAGGCTTTCGCCCATGGCGCCGATGCGTTCGGTCTGCTCCTTCGCATGCCTTTGCGCGTCCTGCGTAGCGGTGCGCGCCTCGAAGCTGATGCGCGCAATGCCGTAGGCCACCCCGGTGGCGTTATGCGTGGTGGTATCGACCAGATGCGTGACCAGGGCGAGGAATTCATCCAGGCCCGCGCCGCACCCTTGGGGCGCCGTTTGCCGCAGGTCGACCGGGCGCTGGGCGAGCAAGTGCTGCAGAAATTCCGCCGGGGTGTTGCTACTGGCTTCTGCTGGGGGTGCTGAGGGCGTGGTATCCATCGGTCGATTCGCTTTGTTAAACCGCTTGAATGAAAAATCGGGAGCGTTCAGGCGTGCGCGGCTATCGCCTTGCGAATGGTCTGCGCCAATTCGTCGGCGACGAACTTCGCCACATAGGCATCGGCGCCCACGCTGCGGGCATGGTCCTCATTGGCCGAGCCCGACAGCGAGGAGTGGATGACCACCGGAATGTTCTTGAAGCGCTCGTCCTGCTTGATGTGGCGGGTGAGGGTGAAGCCGTCCATCTCGGGCATTTCCAGGTCGGTGAGCACGAGTTGCACCTTGTCTTCAACGCGCTTGCCCTCGGCGCGCGCCTCGTTCGCCAGGGTTTGCAGGCGCTCCCAGGCTTCCTTGCCGGTTTTGGTGCTGACGAAGGGCGCGTGCAGTGCCTGCAAGGCCTTCTCGATCTGCGCACGGGCCACATAGGAGTCGTCAGCCGTGAGAATGACCGCGCCGGGCTTCAGCCCCAGCGCCGGGCCCATATTGTGGGTGTCTTTCACTTCATGCACGCGTGAGGGCAGCACATCGCGCAGCACCTTTTCCACGTCGAGCACCAGCGCCAGCCGGGTGGTCTGATCGTCTTCCAGCCGGGCAATGCTGGTGACCATGCCGCCTACGGCATTGGCCTCGGCCGACAGCACCTTGCTCCATTCCAGCCGCACGATTTCTTCAACCTCTTCCACCGCGAAGCCCTGCACCGATCGCTCGTACTCGGTGACCACCAGAATGTTCAGCCCGGTCTTGGGCACGCAGCCGACCACGGCCGGCAGGTCGATGACGGGGATGATCTGGCCGCGGATATTGGCCACGCCCAGCACATGTTTGGGCGCACCGGGCATGACGGTGACCTGCGGCATCACCAGCGCCTCGCGCACCTTGAATACATTGATGCCGAACAGCTCGCGCCGCGACGATTGCGGCTCTTCGCCAAGGCGAAACAGCAGCAGTTCGAATTTGTTGGTGCCAGCGAGGTTGGAACGCTCGTCGACTTCTTGCAAAACGTTGGAATTCATGGTGGGGTCCTGTGGGCTGCAATGAATGAATCAGGGAATCTGGCGCATCAGCGCTTCCAGACGGTCGGTAATGGTGTCGCTCAAGGCTTCCAGCCGGACGGCCAGCTCGGTGGTGCGCGCGGTGTTGTCGGTGCGGATGGCTTCGACCAGTGCCTGGCCGGTGCGGTGCACGTCCTGGTGAACGGAATCGACGCCGACAAAGCCCGCGTCGCTGCCGAAGTAGCCCGCGCCCGCGCCGAAGTACCACTTGCCGAAGAAGCAGCCGTGGAAGTTCGACACATCCATGTCGATCTTCTCTTGCTTCTGCGCCGCGGTAAGCAACTGGCCGATCCACTGGTAGTGCATGGCCAGCGAGACCCGCAGGGTGACGGCGGGGTCAAGCCACTTCGACACCGCGGTGACGCCGGTCTTGAGCTGCTCGCGCGAGGTGCGGATGAGGGTCATCATGGCCTCGAAGCGCTTGACCAGCACCTGCATCAGCGCGGCGGCCTGTTCGGCATCCAGGTGCTGGCGGTCGGCGTCGCTGACCAGTTGGCGCATCAGCCCGGTCTGCTCGGTCGTGACGCTGCGCACCTTGCCGAGCATGCTCTTGACCTCGACCAGTGTTTCGCCGGTGTTGGTGACCAAGGCGCCGACACGCTGCACCCGCTGAACCGAGCGCGCCATGTCGGTACCGACGTCAGACGACTGGTCGCGCAGATTGTGGGTGAGGTCTTCGATTTCGCGGGTGATGCGGGCGGTCTTGCGCGCCAGATTGCGCACCTCGTCGGCGACCACGGCAAAGCCGCGCCCGTGTTCGCCAGCTCTGGCGGCCTCGATGGCGGCGTTGAGCGCCAGCAGATTGGTCTGCGAGGCGATTTCGCTGATGCCCGCAGTGAGCGTCTCGACTGAGCGCACGGCATCGACAAAGCCGGTGAGCTTGGCTTCGGTGTTGGAAATGAAACGCGACACATCGGCCACTTCTTCAAGCGTGGTGGAAATGGATTTTTCACAGTGCTCGACCGATTCAGTGGTGGCGTCGACCCGGCTGCGCAAATCGTCGAGCTGGGTTTGCGCGGTGTGGGTTTGCAGGGCGGCGCCTTGCAGCCGCGCCGCCATATCGCCCACCCGCTGCGACAGGCCGTGGATGTCGTGGTCGAAACCGGCGGTGCGGCTTTCGGCGAACGCGAGCGACTGGGTGGTGGTGCGCAGCGCGTCCACGCCGTGCAGCAACATCTGCCGCACGCCGCCGAGCTTGCGCGCCCAATCGTCGGCGTCGATCAGATCGATGTCGCGCAGCGCGGCTTCGCCCTTGCCGCTGAGCAAATCGAGCACGGCTTGCAGCACCCGTTCGCGGTCTTCGCGCACGCGCTCAAGCAGCCCGCCGGGGGGGACTTGAGCTCCGGTGTTGACTGACGTTTGTTTTTTCTCACGGCCACCCTCCCCACCCCAACCCTCCCCACCCTGTGGAGAGGGAGTCTGGTTGTCTCCTCCTCCACGCAGTGGGGGAGGTTGGGAGGGGGAGGATGCGTCCGCATCCACGATGGTTGCCATGTCGGGGCTGTCGGGTTCCACTGACTGTCTCCGGTTGTCGGGTCGGGCAGGGCTTCAGCCGACCTTGCTCTGGCTCTCGATGGCATCGCTGAGCGCTTGCAGTCGGTCGACGATCAGATCTTCCTGATCGCTGAGTGAGCTGGAAAGACGCGCCACCTGATCGCGCTGACCGCCGTGCACGGCTTCGAGGAGTTGCTTCGCGGTGGCGTGAATCTGCGCATGCGGCGCTTCGAGCGCGCGGAAGGCGGAGAGGCCGCCAAAAGTCGCCACGCCCTGGCCGTCATACCACTTGCCCAGGCGGCAGTTGTGGTGGTCGGTGACTTCCGTGGGCAGCTGGGCCTGTTTGTCTTTCGAGGCTTCGGCCAGAATGTGATTGACAAAGTCTTTGTGATCTTCCTGCGCCGACTGCAGCATCATGCGCGTGGCGCTGGTCTGCATATTGCTGACCTGATTGTTCATGCGCACCACGACCGACTGCACCAGATCGAGCTCCTTGCCCGAATTGGCGCTGGTGGTGGCGATGTCGTGGGCCTGCTGGCCGATGGCGGTGGTGTTTTCCTCCACCTCGGCGGTGGCGACCTGTACCCGGCGCGCCAGATTGCGCACTTCGTCGGCCACCACGGCAAAGCCGCGGCCATGTTCGCCGGCTCTGGCGGCCTCGATGGCGGCGTTGAGCGCGAGCAGATTGGTCTGGTAAGAGATTTCGCGGATATTGCGCACAATGGCGCTGATGGCGTTGACCTGTTCTTGCAGGTGCGCGACTGCGGCGCCGTTGCCGCTGATGGCGCGGCCTACATTGCCAATGGCGGTATCCACCGAGGTCATGGACTGGCCGATATCGCCAGCCGCGCTGTTGAGGGTGCTGACGACCTCTTTGAGCCGATCGCTCACGGCGCTGACGTCTTTGAGGTGCGACACATCGCGCCAACTGGCGTGAAAGGCGATGACCTGGCCTTGCGGATCGCGCACCGCAACGAAAATAAGCGCGAAGATCACCTTACCCACGGCCATTTCCTGCACATGTTTTTCCAGGCTGCCGTCGGCCAGACGCAGCAGGATGGCGCGGATGCGCTCCGGGTCTTTGTGGAATTGGTGGATGGAATGGTGCAGGGCGTTGCGCACGTCGGCGCCGCGCAGCGCGCCGTTCAAAGTAGTGTGAAACCGCTCCATGGTTTCGCGCGCGGCGCGGTTCATGTAGAACACGGGGTTTTCCATGGCGGCGTCGGCCTCGGCCAGCATTTCCAGGCTGTCGAGCGGTTCCAGAGCTTGTTGCAGATAGTGGAGGGCGGTGGCGTCCATGATGGTGGTGAAAGAGATTAGGGTGAGATGGGGGGTGGGCTTACTCAATGGCCGAGCCGACCTTGAGCGCGTCGAACCAGTCAATGAAGCGCTTGACGTTCTGGCCGGTATAAATGGCGCCGTGCTGCGGGGCGAGAAAGTCGATGTCCATCTTCGAGACACGCTCGCACCAGTTGCGCTTGGCGGCCATCGACGGCATCCAGCGTTTGTGGAAATACTCGGCAGACTTGATGTGCTCGTCGAACGCGGCGGGTGATTCGATGTTGCGGCGATCGACGAAGGGCGCATGACCGGCGGGCAGCAGCGCCGCGCCCACATCGCCACAGAACAGCACTTTGGCGAAGGCGTCATAGACGTGGAAGTTCGCCGAGGAATGCAGGTAATGCGCAGGGACGAACTGCAGCCGGGCGGAGCCCAGAGTCATTTCGCCGCCTTCATCGGGAATGTCGCGCAGATCGGCGTCGAGCGCGCCGTAATGGCGGATGAAGCCGCTCCACAGCTTGGGTACATGCCAGGCGATGGTCGGGCTGCAAGCGTTCCACAGCGGCAGGCTGGAGGCGATGTCGGGGTCTTGATGGCTGACGAAGGCCGCTTTGAGCGAGCCGGGCGGGGCCACTTCGACCAGGGCGCTGAAAACCTGCGGGAAGATCTCGAATCCGCCCGGATCGAGGATGAGGGTTTGGTCGTCCACGCTCAAGGCGTAGACGTTGGAGTCGATGACGCGGCGCTCGTCCTGGTCGTAGATGATGTTCCAGTGGTGGTTACCCTGGCTGAAAAATTGCAGCGATTTCATTCGATGATCCTTTCAATTTGTTCGCGATAGGTGCGCAGCAATTCCTGCACGCCGCTCACAGACCGATCCATTTCCAGCGAGACCTGCGCCAGCGGCGCGCTGACCGTGCCTTTCAGCGCCGCTTCGATGCGGCCATTGACCACCACATAGTCGAGCTCGGCAATGACGGACTGAAAGCGGTCGAGCGCCGAGTTGAGCGCCAGGCCGGCGCGGCGGCTGCCCGCGGCGTGGCGATCCTGCATGTCGGCGTGCTGGCGCATGCGCTCGGCCAGTGAGGGGCAATGCGCGGTGGCGGCGTTGTGAATGTTGCGCAGGCTCTCCATCTGCTGCGCATCGCGCAGGGTTTCCATGAAGTGCAGCATCAACGGGTTGATGAGCTTTTGCACCTGCTCGGCGGCAGCCTGCATGGCCTGCGCGCCTTCGCGGAAAGCCTGCGCCACCACGCCGTAGCCGGCGAGTTCCTTGCCGTGGCGCTTGACCAGCACCTGGGCGTTGAGCGCTTTGCGGTCGATTTCGCGCAGGCGTTTTTTCAGAGCGCCCTGAAAGGCGTAGGTGGCATCCGCCACGGCGATGAAATCGCGGCGCAGGGTGTCGAGAGATTGGTCGTCCATGATGGGTCAGTGGGTCAGCTCTTGCGTTGCACCCGGGCCAGCGCGGCGCCGTCGAGAATGAGCACCACCTCGCCGTTGCCCGAGATGGTGGCGCCTTGGTAGAGGGTGTCGTTGGTGGAGATGTCCAGTGGCTTGACCACCGAGTCTTCGGTGCCCATGGCCTCGGAAACCACCAGCAGCCCCTGCTCGATGAGAATGCCTTCGCTCTGTTCTTTGAGCAGCTCGATCGGGCGGTCTTGCAGCAGTTGGCCGAGATCGATGTAAGGCACCACGCGGTTGCCATCGACCTGCGCCATCAGCCGCCCGGAGATGGAGTGCACCTGCTCGGGGTCGATGGCGAGCAGGTTTTCGATGGCCGCCACCGGCAGGGCGTAGGTTTCGCGCCGCAGGCGGAAATACAGCACTGGCAGCACGGCCATGGTGAGCGGCAACTCCAGCGTGAGGGTGCTGCCCTTGCCCAGTGTGGTGTCGATGTCGATGCGGCCGCGCAGCGAGGCGACGGTGGAGCGCACCACGTCCATGCCGACGCCGCGGCCGGAGAGTTCGCTGACCTGCTCTTTGGTGGAGAAGCCGGGCAGAAAGATGAGTTCGAGCATCTCGCGCTCGGAAAGGCGGGCGGCTTCCTGCGCGGTGATGACGCCTTTGGAAATGGCGTGCTGCATGATTTTTTGCGCGTTCATGCCGCGACCATCGTCGCCCACCTGAATCTGCACCTTGTCGCCCAGATGGCGGGCGAGCACGCGCAGCACGGCCTCCTCGGGCTTGCCGGCCTGACGGCGTACCTCAGGCTCTTCGATGCCGTGGTCGAGCGCGTTGCGCACCAGATGAATGAGCGGGCCGGAGAGCGCATCGACCACGGTCTTGTCGATTTCCACGTCTTCGCCCTCGATGTCCAGCCGCACTTTTTTACCCAGGCTGCGCGAGGCGTCGCGCACCACCCGGGGCAGGCTTTGGAACAGGCGCTTGCACGGCTGCATGCGCAGGCGCATGACGGTGTTTTGCAGGTCGTTGACGGCGAGATCGGTTTCGCGTGCCAGCCGGGCCAGGGCTTCATCTTCTTGCGCCATGCGGGCCACGGCGGCGCTGAGTCGGTTGCGCAGCAGCACGAGTTCGCCGACCTGGTTCATCGCCTGGTCGAGCCGGGTGGAATCGACGCGGATGGAGGTTTCTTCGGCGGCGCTGCCGTTGGCCGAGCGTGCCGACGGTGCGGCGGGCTCGGCTTTTTGCGCGGCTTTTTGCTCGGATTTTTGCGCAACTTCGGGCGCTGGCGCGCTGGCCTGACCTGGGGCGTGGCCAGCGCCGTGAATCTGGTCGAGCACGCGCTCGAATTCGTCCTGGGTGATCTCGTCAGCGGTACGGCTGGCCGGTGCCGCAACGGCGCCAGCAGGCGCCGCGCCCGGCGCCTGGCCTGTGCCGTAGAGGTCGTCGAGCACGCGCTCGAATTCGTCTTGGGTGATGGAGTCGCAGTTTGCGGAGGCGGGGGCAGTGGGCTCGGCGTCGGCGGTGCGGCGTTCGGCAAACAGCCCGGTGCTGCCGCTGTCGCGTTCGGTCTGCGTGACCCAGAGGCCTTCGCGCACGACCTCGGCGGGGGGAGGCGACTTGGCCGCTTTATTGGTTGCAACCTTGGCCACTTCAGGCAGCGCGGGCGTTTCGCCGCGGGCGAAAGCCTGGATGTCTGCGCCCAACGCGGCCGGGCCGGGGGGCGGATTTTCGCCGCGAGCCATGTCGTCGAGCATGGCGGTGATGACGTCGGTGGCGCGCAGGATGGCGTCGATCATCGGCGCGGTCGCACGCAGTTTGCCGCTGCGCATTTTGTCGAACAGGTCTTCGAGGTGGTGGCACCAGTCCACCATGTTCTGCGCTTCGAGAAAACCGGCGCCGCCCTTGAGGGTGTGGAAGGCGCGGAAGATGGCGCTGAGCGCTTCGCTGTCGTCGGGCTGAGATTCCAGCCGCAGCAACTGGTCTTGGGCCTGGCTCAGCAGCTCGCGCGATTCGGCGAGAAATTCCAGCAGGATGTCGTTGTCCATGATGGTGGGGCGGAAGGTTTCAGATGCCGAGGTCGCGCAGCAGGGCGTCCACGTCATCCTGGGCAAAGGAGGGTCCGGCGTAGGTGGGAACTCCGTTGAGCGGCGCGGCGCTGTCGGCCGCCAGGGTCGGCGCCTCGGCAGTGGCCGCGGGTTGAAGGTGCGGGCCGAGTTGCTCGACGGCGGCACGGATGCGCTGCTCCACCGCCTGCAGCAGATGGATGGTTTTTTTCAACCGCTGCCCGGCGAGATCCTGTCCCTGCTGGCTGGCGAGAATGGTGTGGAACTGTTGTTCCAGGCGGTCGAGGCGCTCGTCGATGAAACCGCCGTGCGTGGCGCGGATGGCGGCGATTTCGGTGAAGCCGTTTTCCACCGCTTCGAGTGTGGACATGGCCTGGGTTTCGGTCAGCCGCAGCGCTTCTTCGAGCGGATGGCTGGCCTCGGGCAGATCGCTGGAGGCGGCCATGATGCGGCGCACGCCTTCGTGCAGCAGGGCGTCGGCCTCGGTGAGCTTGTGCAGCGCGGTGGAGGCGGCCGCGGGCTGCGGCGTCTGCGTGGTGGCGGCGTGGTCGAGACTCATTGGGCCGCTCCCGCCGCCGCATTGAGGCGCGCCATGATGGCGTCGAGCTTTTCTTTGAGCGTCTGTGCGGTGAAGGGCTTGACGATGTAGCCGTTCACCCCCGCCTGCGCGGCGGCGATGATGTTTTCTTTCTTGGCTTCGGCCGTGACCATGAGCACCGGCAGGCTGCGGATGGCGGGGTTGTCGCTGGCGCGGATGTGTTTGAGCAGGTCGATGCCCTGCATCACCGGCATATTCCAGTCGGTGACGACGAACTCGATACCGCCGGCCTGCAGCCGACGCCAGGCCTCTTCGCCGTTTTCCGCCTCGTCGATATTGCCGGTCACATAGCCGGTCTGCATCAGCAGGCCGCGCACGATGCGGCGCATGGTGGGAAAGTCGTCAACAACCAGGAATTTCAAGGTGGGCCTCGTAATGGTTTTGTCTTGCGTTTGAAGTAACGGCACGCGGGGCGGGAACTTGAATCGCTTTGGCGGCGCGGCATTGGAAATCGAGGCGGACTTGTTTCAGGTCAACAGGATCAAATGTTTCGCTTGCCTGCCCTTGGCTTCGATCAATAGCATGGCGCCCCATGTATGAAAAGTTGAATATCTCAGCCGAGCCGCCAGCGCCCGCCGAGCAGCAGGCGGCCTTGCGTGCGCTGCTCGCGGCAGTGCAGCCCGATCTCAATGGGGTGGTCGAGGCTTTCATCCGGCAGTTCTACGACGAGCTGCTCAAGCAGACCCGGTTTTCGCGCGTGCTCAAGTTGTTGTCGGTGGCCGAGTTTTCGCGCCTGCGCAGCAACCAGGAGCGCCATCTGCGCAGTCTGTTTGTCGGCAGCAGCGAAGCTTCGGTGCGGGTGGCGCGGCATGTGGGGCGAGTGCACGCGCTCATCGGGCTCGATGCGTCGTGGCTGGTCGAGGCTTACGGGCTATACACCCGCTTGCTGATCGGGCACTTTGCGGCGTGGGTCGATCCGTCGGAGCGGGCGGCTTTGCTGCGCTACTTCATCACCCGACTGCAGGATGAGTTGCAGTGGCAGATCGAGGGGCACGAAGACATCGTCCGGCAGTTCGACGCGGCGCTGGTTCGCATCGACGCGGCCATTCTCACGGCGCACACCCTCAGCGATCTGTTGCGCGCCGTGCTCGGCGCGCTGGAAAACATCGAGGGTGTGCTGGCGGGCACGATTGGGCGGCCTGATGCGGCAGGCGTGGTGCAGTTCGAACACGCCTTCGGCAGCCGCTTCAAGTCGCTCTACCTCGACCGCATCGACTCGGGCGAAGCCGCGTTCACCACGGTGCGCGGCGATGCGGCGGAAGGCTTGGGCGTCTCGGGCCGCGCCTGGCGCAGCCGCGAGGTGCAGTACACCGCCTCGTATGCCTGCGATCCGGCGATCCTGCCCTGGAAGGATGTGGCGGACGAGCTGGGCGTGCGCAGCGCCGTGTCCATTCCCATTCTCGACGCCTCAGGCCAGCCCATTGCGCTGATGGATCTCTACAGCAGCTATCCCGGCTTTTTCACCAGTTCGACGCGCCGGGTGTTCGTCGAGCATCTGCAAAAGGTGCTGGGCTTGGCGTTTGCCCGCTATGCGCATAGTCCTTCGGGCGTGGTGCCTTACGCGCGACGGCAGTTCTATGTCGATCTGCTCGATCATTCGGGCCTGCAGATGCTGTATCAGCCCGTGGTCAACCTCAAGACGGGCCGGCCCGAGAAATTCGAGGCGCTCGCGCGGCTGCAGCGGCGCGATGGCGGCGAGCTGATCGCGCCGGGTGAGTTTCTGCCTGTGCTGGGCGCGCTCGATATGTGGCGCCTGTTCAGTCTGGGTCTGGAGCAGGCCTTGCATGCCCGGCAGCGCTGGGCGCAGCAGGGCATCGACCTCGATGTGTCGGTGAACATGCCACCGGTGGCGCTGAGCGATCCGCGTTATGTGGAGCGGGTGGAGCAACTGCTGCACAGCCATGCGCTCGATCCGCGCCGCCTCACCCTGGAATTGCTGGAAAGCAGCGATCTCGACATTTCGGAGCGGCGCGACGCGCTCTTGGCGCGGTTTCGTGCCACCGGCGTGCGTCTGGCCGAAGACGATCTCGGCTCGGGCTACAGCTCGCTGCTGCGGCTCGACAGCTTTCCGTTCGACGAGGTGAAGATCGACCAGGGCCTGCTGGGCGGGCTGGGCAAGGCGCCGCGCCGGGCGCTCGATTTCATCCAGCATCTCACCCGGCTGGCGCACGATCTGGGCAGCACCGTCGTGGTCGAAGGGCTGGAGTCGGCCGGGCTGGTGGAGGCGGCCATCATTCTGCAGGCCGACGCCGGGCAGGGCTACGGGCTGGCTCGCCCCATGCCCGCCGACGCGGTGGTGGACTGGGTGCGCGGATTTCATCTGACGATCAACCGCGATCATCCCCGCACGGCCCTGGGCATCTACGCGGCTCATCTGTTGTGGGAGCAGCGGCTGGCCTATATGACGCCCTGGCCCGACGCGCTGCCGCTCGCGGCCCGTGCCGCCACCGCGTTGCATCATTACATCGAGGTGGAGGGGCTGGAGGGCGGGCCGCTGCACCTGGCCTACCAGCGCCTCATCAGCGCGCTGAGCGAGGGGCTGGAGACGCCGGCATTCGCCCGTGCGCAGCAAGACATGCGTCGGCAGCTCGACCTGCTGGTGCGCGCCGAACTGGGGCGATGAAGGGGCGGTAACGGGGCGGTAAAGGGGCGATAAGGGGGCTTTCGGCGAAAATTGCCAAAAAAGTCACACTTGCCCTAAAGTCCGGCAAAAGCGTGACGTTGAGCACTCCAACAGGAGAGAATGCCACCATGATTCCCATCCAGAATTCCCCCCTATCCAGCGCCTCGACCGCCGCCAGCGGCTCGGCTGCGGCTTCGCGGCGCGCGGGCTCGGTTGCCAATCCGGCTGTTAATCCGGCGGTTAATCCGTCAGGCGCGGCAGCTACCGAACAGGTCTCCATCTCGGGGGCCGGGCAGATGCTCAACCTCGCGAGCACGCAGGGCGCCACGCCTCCGGCCAGCGACGCGCGCATCAGCGAACTGCAAAACGCTATCCGCAGCGGTCAATACGTGGTCGATCCGCAGCGCATCGCTGGTGGTCTGTTGCAGGACAGCCAAGCCCTGATCGGCGCGAGCAAGTCTGCTTCCAACTGATCTGAACCCACCATGCAGCAGTCGGTCGATTCTCTGCTTCGCCTGCAACTCGACAAGTTGCAGGCTTTCGACCGTTTACTGATTGAAGAGCATGCCTGCCTGCTGCGCGCCGCCGCGGATCAACTGCCGGCACTCACCGAGCGGAAAAACAGCCTGCTGGCCGAGATTGACGCGCTGGAGCGCGAACGCATCGTGCAGTTTGGCGCGCAGACCGAAGCGGGCGCTACATCCGCTCCCCCCTTGTGGAGCGCGGTTCAAACCCTGGCGCGCAGCATCGCCGAGGCCAATCAGCGCAACGGCGCCATGATCTCGGCGCTGATGCGCAGCACCGAAGGGGCCTTGCAAATTTTGCGCGGCAACGCTGAAGGCGTCGATCTTTACGGCGCTCACGGCCAGGGCCAACCCGGCAGCGGCCCGGTTCGCCTGCAAGTCAGCGCCTGACAACCGACCCGCCGGGCTCGATGCATGCTCATTCTGACGCGCCGCCCCGGTGAAGCCATCCGCATTGGGGACAACATCCGCCTGGTCGTGCTGCAGTCCGCTCCCGGCAAGGTGCGCCTCGGCATTGAGGGCCCGCTTGACTTGCGCATTCTGCGCGAGGAACTCTATACCCAGATCAGTCAAGGCAACCAGGCTGCGGTGGCGCCGCAAGGGCTGTCTCTGGCGCAATGGGTTTCTGGGTCGGTTGACGCCCCGGTTGACGCCCCGGTTGACGCCCCGGTTGACCTGCCCCCTCATGGAGAGTCGAGTTGAGCCTAGCCCAGCCAGAATCCGTTACGACGAGCGCGCTTGCGCAAGTTGGCACAGCGCCGAGCAACGCCATGGAAGTGGCCACGCGCTTCGGCTTGCTTCCCGTTGGGCAACATCAAATCTGGACGGTGTCGTCGCCGCTGCCGGGATTCGAGACCCTGCAGCGCTTTGTGCTCATCGGCGTGCAAACCGAGCGGCCCTTCTTGTGGCTGCAGTCGATCGACGATGCGGGGGTGAGCTTTTTGCTCGCGCCGGCCGCTCATTTTGGTTTGCGCTATGCGCGGATCGACGCGCAATCCCTGCCCATGGTGATGGTGCTTCTGCCCACGCAGAGTGGGCAGCCGCTGCGCGCGCACGGACAGGCGCCCTTGGTGTTTGACGCGCAGTTGGGGCAGTTCGAGCAGCACATCGTCGAGGCTTCCGAGATGGAGGGCGATGGTGTTTTCGCGCCTCTGGCCGAAGTGCTCGTGCCGCCAGGGTTGATGTCGCGCCTGCTGGTGCTGAATCCGCAGTAACGAGGCCGCAGTAACCAAGTCGCAGCAAGGGAGGCCGGGCAGCCACCCGGTTCAGCGCCGAGCGTCTCTCAGCAGTTCGCGGTCGCGCCGCTGCACATACTGTTGCAGGCGCTGCTCGAAGGCCGGGGCCATGTTCAGAAACTGAATGCCGAGCGGGCGCATGGGCTGCCGGGTTTTGGTGTCTCGCAAAGCCCCGACAAAACGCACCTCTGCCTCGACCGCCAGCTCCACATCTTCCAGACTGAAGCGCACCATGGGGATGTATTCGCCCGTGGTCAAGGCGTAGTCGAGTGCCGAGGGCACGAGCAGACGCATGCCGTTGACGCTCAGGTCGTGGCATTGGCCGTAAAGCGGTTTGGCGCCGCGGCGCTGAAGGTCCACCGTGCTCAGATCGCCCGGTGCGACGGTCACGCGGAAAAAATTGCGTCGCTGCAGGTAATAGATGAGATCGGGGTAGGCGATGCGCAGCGCGCCATAACCCTCGTAATCGATGCGCTCGATCAGCTTGGACTGAAAGCCGACGAACACGCCTTCATACCGCCCGATGGTGAAAAACGGCGCGCCATTTTCCAGTCGGCGGTTGCCGCCGTCGGGGGTGAGTTCATCGATGATCAGCCAGTGCTTGGGACGGTTGACCACCAGCAGCGCCGAGCTGAACTCTTCGGCCCGATCATGCGGAAGCACGGCCAGCGGCTCGTGGCGCTCGATGATTTTGTGCAGCACATGATCGGCTTTCTGCTCGGAGTTGACCTGATATTCCTCGCGGAACAATTTGGCGGTGACCTCTTTCATGGAGAGCCTTGTCAGATGCCCAGCTCTTCCACCCAGGCGAGCGCGGCCAGATGAACGGAACTGACGCGCCAGCTCTGAATGCCCAGTGCCATGGCGAGGAAGTCGATGTTGTCGAAATCGCGTTGCTCCACGGCGCGGGTGAGCTGCAGATAGCTGCCGAAAATGCCGGTGTTGTCTTTCAAGGCCATGACGATGGGCTCGGACAGGGTGATTTCGGACAGCGCCTTTTCCATCGGCACGCCGAGCATGACGTCGAGCATGGAGAAGATGCCCACCACGAAGGCATTGTCGGCATCTTCGTCGGAAAGCGTGCCCTTGGCCAACAGCTCCATCATGCGGCCGCGGGTGATGGCGGTGCGCGCGATGGCCGGAGAAGCGGCATTGCCGGGCACGGTGGCGAGCAGCAGTGCGAGCCAGCGGAACAGCTTCTTGTAGCCCAGAATGGCGGCGGCATGGCGGAACGAGGTGACTTCGGACATCAGCCCGAAACCCGAGGAGTTGATGTAGCGCAGCAGCTTGAAGGAGAGCGCCGGGTCGCGCTTGAGCACCTGCTCGATTTCGTTCAGTTCGGCTTGCCGCATGACCAGATTCATCAGTTGCAGCACATTGGCGTGCGCCGGGTTGATGACTTTGGCGCTGATGGTCTGCGGCCGGGCGAAGTAATAGCCCTGAAAGAAGTGAAAACCGGCGTCGAAATAGGTCTTGAACTGCTCGGGCGTTTCCACGCGTTCGGCCACCAGACGCACATTGCGCTGGCTTTCGGCCTTGCGCTGCAGGGCCACGGCCACGTTGGCCGAAAGGCTCTGAACATCCGCCTTGATGTAGCTGAGAAGCGGCAGCCAGGCGGCATACAGCGAGGCGGCGGCGAAGGGGCCGGCCGCAAGATGAAACCCGCGTTCGCGCAGCGGCTTGAGCTGAGCGGCGACTTCGGCGATGCCGGTGGGGTCGTCGCCATAGATGCGCGGCACTTCGAGCACGATGCGATCCGGGAAAACGATGTCGAGATGTTCGGCCTTGAGGTCTTCGACCACGCAGTTGATGAAGGCGAGTTTTTCGCCAAACAGCCTCTCGGCGCCGATGTTGGACAGGGCGTTGAACAGCAGCACGCTATCGCTCTCGGCACTGTGCTCGGTGGGCGCGTGTTCGGCCGTGCCGCTTTCGCGCGCGAACAATTCGTAGCCGACGATCTGCTGTTTGCGGTCGACGATGGGTTGGCGCGCGATGTGCGCTTGCATGACCGCGCCCTGTGCTTCGGGCGTGTCGGTGTCTGGCGAGGTGAGGGGGCTGTTCATGGGAACGGGAAATGGAGTCTCGATCGTTGCGTTGATGCTAGCAGCGGCCCAAAGGCGTTGGCCTAGCGCTGGCCCGCCGTGTTGCGTAAAAACAGCCTCGCTTCGTTGTCCGACGTGACTTCAGCGCAGCCAGGCTTTCAGCCAGGTGTCGAGATGGTCTTCCATCATCCAGTCGGCCAGCACCTTGGCGCGCAACGCGTCGCCCTGGGCGCGCAGCGCGGCGCGGTCGGAGATGGCTTCGCGCAGAGCGCGCGTCCAGTCGCGGTAGCGGTTGGCCACGCGGGTGACCGGAAAATCGCCCTGATACGGCGTGAGATCGGAGCAGATGACCGGATAGCCGAGGATGCCGTATTCCAGCAGGCGCAGATGGCTCTTGGCTTCGTTGAAGGCGTTGTCTTCCAGCGGGGCGACGGCCAGATCGAGATCAAGCGCGGCCAGCTTGGCGGCGTATTGATCGAGCGGCACGCCGGGGTGAAACTCCTTGACCAGCGGTTTGAGGGCTTCAGGGCACAGGCCGAAAAACACCCAATCGACTTCGCTGGCCGTATCGCGCACCAGATCGGCAATCAGTTCGAGGTCGCCGGTATGGCCCACGCCCCCGGCCCAGCCCACGCGGGGCTTGCTGCGCTCGGCCCGCGCCGGTTGCAAATGACCCCAGCGCGCGGCTTCGAGGTAATTGGGCTGCACCACGACTTCATCGGTGAAATGCGCGTAAGCCTTGGCCAGCGGTTCGGTGGCTACCACCAGCCGGTTGCACAGCCCGGCGGCCTTGCGAAAGCGCTTGGCGATGTCTTTGTGGATGGTACTTTTGTGCACGCTTTTGTGCGGCAGATTGGTGATGAGGTCGTCGATCTCGAACACGCGAAACGCCTTGCTGGTGCGGGCGTGGCGCTCGAGCGCCTCGATCTGCGGCCACTCCATCTGGCGCTGCACCACCAGACTGTCGGGCTGCATGCGCTCCATTTCGGCGGGCTCGAACAGGCGCATGGTCTCCCAGCCCTGGGTGAGCCCGGCGCGGTTGAGCGCGCGCATCGGCGCGATGATGCGGTACTCGCCGCAGCCTTCGCGGTCGGCCGAATGCACCAGCACCCGCGGACGGGGCCGCCAGTCTGGATCCCAGCTCAGGCAGGGCTGATCGTCGAGCAGAAAGTCGGTGCTCGCAAGGCTAAGGTGGCGGTTGTAGGCGGGGTCGAACGCGAGCTGCGGTAGCCACTTGGCATACATGGCGTCTTTTTCGGCGGCGAAGCGTTTGAGCTTGGCGTTGTCAGGCTGGGTCTCGGTGCCGCTTTTCTGGCTGGCCGAGCCTTCGTGCATCAGCAGGGCGTAGGGCGTGAACACGATGCGCAGGCCCGCCTCGCGCACTTTCAAACACAGATCGATGTCGTTGTAAGACACCTTGAAAGCCTGTTCGTCCAGCCCGCCTACCTGCTCGTAAACGCTTTTGCGCACCAGCAGGCAGGCGCCGGTCACGGCCGAGAGATCTTGCGTGAGCTGGGCACGGCCGAAGTAGCCGCGGTCTTCGGGCGGGCGGCCGATGAAGGGATGCTCCGCCGGGCCGCGCAGACCGAGAATGACCCCAGCATGCTGAATCTTGCCATCGGGGTAGAGCAGCTTGGCGCCGACGATGCCCACATCGGGCCGAACGGCGTGGCCCATCATTTCGTCGAGCCAGTCGTCGTGCAGCGCAGCGGTGTCGTTGTTGAGCAGCAGCAGATACTCGCCGCGCACGGCGCGGGCAGCCGCGTTGTTCATCGCCGAGAAGTTGAACGGGCCGGGCTGGCGCACCACGCGCAGGCGACCGCCGAGTTCGGCCTCCTTGGCTTCGATGGCGGCCAGATAGTTGCGCGCATCAATCGTCTGGCTGTCGTTGTCGATGATGAGAATTTCGTAAGCCGGGTACTTGGTTTTTTCGATCACCGACTCCACGCAGCGCTGCAACAGCGGCAACTGGTCGCGCGTGGGAATGAGGATGGACACCAGCGGCCGCGCTTCGGGCAGTGGCCAGCGCACGCGGAACGAAGGCGGAAACGGCCCCGGTTGCACCTGCGCCGCAATGCCCAGACGCTCGAAATGGCGCTGCAGCGCCGAGTGCCCGGCTTGCAGAATCTCGGGCACCGACTTTTGCGTATGCCCCGAACCCTGCAGCCGGTGATAGAGCACCTCGGGTACATGGCCGATGGCGGCTTCTCCTGCCCCCGTGCGCTGCAGATGCTCCCACGTCCGCAGCATCAGGTCGTAGTCTTCCGCGCCTTCAGCCTGCGGGTCGAAGCCGCCAAGCGCCTCGAACAGATCGCGCCGAATCAGCAGCAGCCCGCCGACATAGGGCAGGCTGCGCAGATAGTCGAGATTGAAGTCAGGCTTGCAATGCGGGTTGGTGTGCTGACCATCGGCGGTGATCTGGTCTTCGTCGGTGTAGACGATCTGCCACTGCGGATGCTCGCGCACGGCATGCGCGATGCGGAACAGCGCATCCGGCGCGAGCTGGTCGCCGGCGTCGATCAGGCCGAGCCACTGGGCCTCGGCACTGCGCAGCTCGCGATTACCCATGGAAATCAGCTGTTCGGAGTCGGGTTGGGGGGCGATCTGTAGCAATTGGCCGCTTAGCCATTGGACATTGAGACTGTCGGTGGTGGGCTGTACCGGCAGTGTAGTGTGCGGCAAAAGGGCTAGTGCGATGGATGTCAAACCATTGGGCTTGCCAGCCCACAAGGACAATGCAGCTTCGGACCAAATTTTCTCCGCTGGCAACCATCGCCCAGCGGGCAGCCAAGGAAGGGGGGTGGCTGCAGATGACGACAAAGCTGCTGCTGACTTTGCGTGAGACACAGCGTCGGCGTTTGCCCCAGGGCTTCCTAGAGGACGTAATTGTGCAAGTTCTTTGGTGAGGTCATCAATTTGCTGCCGCAACTTGACGATGACATCCTGCGCCGCTTGCTCTGGAGGATGCTCCCAAGGCGAGGACTGCTGTGCAGGCGCGCGTTGCAGCGTACCGGACAGGCCACCGACCTGAGGCACCACGGCACATTGAGTCCCAGAAATGATGCGAGGTCCGAGCTCATTCGCGGCGTTGGACTCCTTGCGCACGATGCACATCGAATTGACGAATGCAATGGAATGAATCTGCGCAAGCGCATGATCGTCCAGAGAACAACCGTAGTGGGTGAAGAACGGCTCGAGCACTGCTTGCCGTTCCTTGTCCAGCCCCCAGTTCTCCTGGTTAATGACGTCGACCAACGCTTTGAAGAACGCGATCGAAGAATATGGGAAGTACAGGCCGCCTTGATACTCCTGCCAATAGCTACAGTGCAGATCTTCCGCGATGTAGGTTCCACCCGGACGCAACGCACCAAAGTAGCGGCAGAAGCTCCGCACGATGTCCTCAGAAGCGTGTGATCCGTCGTCAATGATCAGATCGAAATCGGGGGTGACGCGTCGAATAGCTATCTCGGTTGCATCATCATCCGCGTTGCCGATCACAATGCTGATGGCCTCTTGTACGTAATGAAGCTGTCCGCAGACAGTATTGATATCACATCCAACGAGATGCTTTGCGCGCTTGAAATACTGCGACCAGATTTCTAATGAGCCTCCATTTTGCACACCGATTTCGAGTAACGAAATGGGTAGCTCCCTATACTTTTCGAGTACCGTGGAATAGGTGTCGAGGTAGATCGACCACTTGTCGGAAACTTTGCCGCGGTGTGAGCTGTACAGGGTGCGCAGGTTTGATTCGCGAGGGAGTGCGTGCTCGGGCATGAGGGGCAGTGATTAGAGATACTGGAACAGACTCAACCCCTGCACCTGCGTAAACGCCTTTTGCGCGGCCTGCAGGGCGGTGAGGCTGGACTGGTATTCGGTGATGACCTGCGGGTAGTTGATGCTGGTGAGCTGGGTCTGCTGGGTTTGCAGTTGCAGGGTGAGGCTGGCGTTCTGCGTCTGCACGGCCTGCACTTGCTGCAGGCGGCTGCCGATGCTGGCTTGGGCGCTGAGCAGGTTGGTCTGGTTCTCGTCGAGGCTGGCCAGGGCGTTGCTGATGGACTGTGCGCGCAAGGCGTTCGAGCCGGAGGCTTGCGCCGAAGCCGAGAAGGCCTGCGCCAGCGACTGAAAAGTCTGGAACAGGCTTTGCGGCGCGGCGGCGCCGATGGTGAAACTGTCGCCCGACGCCGGGGTGCCGACGATGGGCACGGTGATGGCCGGGTTGCTGCCGGGGGGCAGGCTGATGCTCATGCCGGGAGTGAAGCTGCCGCTGGCGACCGGGCTGGCGGAGAACGCGCCGCCCGTGCCGCTGGCCACGGAGTAGGTCATCGACCCACCGCTGCCGCTGAAACTGATCTGGTACTGCGTGCCGTCGACCTGCAGGGTTTGCTGGGCCAGGGCGGTGTTGTTGACGGTGCCGGGCCCGGCGGTGGCGCCGCCGGTGTTGCTGCTGGCGGCGTTCACGCTGAAGGTGCCGTTGCCCGCGCGTGCATTCATGAACAGCGCGTTGCCGGGGTCGCCGATGGCGGTGTTCAGATTGGGGCCGAGCGCGAGCTGGTTCTGCCCGCCATCGCCCTGGTATTGCACGCTGCCATCCGCCTGAATGACGAAGGGCTGGGCGCCGCTCTTGCTGCCGGCGAAAAGATAGTTGCCCTGGCCGTCTTGCGTGTTGGCGTATTGCGCGAGTTGCTGCACATAGCCTTGCATGGTGGCCGCGGCGTTTTGCAGGTCTTGCGAGCTGACGGTGCCGTTATTCATCTGCACCGCGAGTTGCCGCGCCTGGCTGACCAGAGTGGTGACGCTTTGCAACGTAGCGCTTTCGAGTTGCAGCGAGTTTTGCGCGTTCTGGCCGTTTTGCGCGTAGCCGGCCAGGCGGTTGATCTGCCCGGTGAGGGCGACGTTCTGCGCCGCGGCGACCGGCTGGTCTGAGGGGTTGACCAGGGTGCTGCCGGTGGAGAGTTGCTGGCTCAGGGTGCCCAGCGTGTTCTGCTGATTGAGGATGCCGGTGAGACTGGCGGCGTAGAACTGAGAGGTGCTGATGCGCATGGCGATGCCCTTTCTTTTTACTGCACGGCCTGCAACAGCGAGGTGAACAGGCTGTTGCCCACCTGAATGGCCTTGGCCGCGGCCTGATACGCCTGCTGATATTGAATGAGGTTGGTCGCTTCTTCGTCGAGATTCACACCCGAGACCGACTGCTGCGCGGCAGACGCCTGGGCGGCGACGGCGCTGGCCGCGCTCAGTGCGCTCTGCGCCTGGTTGCCCTGCGTGGCGACCTGGCTGACGAGCTGCGAATAAGCGCCTTCGAGCGAGGTGCTGCCGCCTTCGAGCGTTTTGGCGGTTTGCAGCGCGGCCATGGCCTGCGCATTGCCGCCATTGCCACCGCTGGCCGGGCTTAGGGTAAAGGCGTCGCCCGAGACGGCGGTGCTGCCGGCGAGGGTGACGTTCCAGTAGCCGCCCGGCGGGTTGTTGGCGTAAGGGATGGACAGCACCTGCCCGCTGCCGCCCAGGCTCAGGCTGCCGCTGGCCAGCACGGTGGCCGAGCCGGATTGCGTGACCTGAAAGCCCACTGCGCCGCTGGTGCCGCCACTGGTGAGCGTGACCTGCAGGGGGGTCGGCACGCTCGCGCCCGAAATGACCAAGGCGCCGGCGCCGCTAGTGGCGCTGTATTGCCCGGCCGACAGGGTGAGGTTGCCCAGATTGGTGTTGACCAGGCTGCCCGACTGCATCTGCCCCGCGCTGGAAACATAGGGCGAGGCTGCGGCGATTTGCGTGGGGTTGGTGAGGACGGACTGAAAGTTGAGCGCCCCGTAGCGCGTGGGTTGCACCTCAAAGCTGTTGCCCGCCTGCGCCCCGCTGACGTTGACCTGCACGCCGTCGAAGCTCAGCACGGTGGCGCTGCCCGAGGTGCCCACTGTCGCCCCGCTGACGGGCTGGCCCGTGGAAAGATTGGTGACCGACCAGTTGCTGCCGTCGTAGTTCAGCCGGTAGTCGGCGGTGGTGAGCGCATTGGCATCGACCACGCTGCCGCTGATGACGGCATTGCCGGTATTGGCCGAGCTGGCGAGCACCTGCACCGGCCCGGCCTGAAACAGAGCCGCGCCGAACTGGCCGTTGAGATCGAGCCCCTGCGCCTGCTGGCTGTTCATGGCCGAAGCCAGACCGTCGGCAATGCGGCCGAGCGCATTCTGCGCGGGCTGCAGCACCTGGCTGCGGAACTGCAGCAGCCCGCCCAGCGTGCCGCCTTGCAGGCCCTGCGACAGCACCGCGCCATTGGAGGCGTAGGCCACTTCGAGCTGCGACGGGTCGTAGGCACTGGGCGTGGTTTTCAGGTCGAACGATTGCGCACCGGCCACCAGCACCTGGCCGTTGCCGGTGAACACATTGACCTGATTGCCGTCTTGCGGCAGCACGGTCACGCCCACCTGGCCCGATAACTGGGTGATGAGCTGATCGCGCTGGTCGAGCAGCGAGTTGGGCGTGCTGCCGGTGCCCGAGAGGGTATTGATCTGAACGTTGAGCTGGGCGATCTGCTGCGTGAGGCTGTTGATGGCGGTCACGCTCTGGCCGAGTTGCTGGTTGACGCCACTCGCCGCGCTTTGCAGTTGCTGCGCCGAAGTCTGAATGGTCTGAGCCAGCGACTGCGACTGGCTGATGAGGCTTTGCCGAGACGGGATGTCGGCCGGATTGGCCGCGACCTGCGCCACGCCGCTGGCGAAAAACTGGTTGATCGAGGTGCTCAGACCCGAGTCGGTGCCGGCGATCAGATTGGCGATGGGCTGGATCTGGGTGTTGAGGGTGTTTGCGCCGCTGGCGGTGGCCGCCGTGCTCCATACCTGCGACTGCAGATAGCTGTTGTAGCTGCGGGTGACGGCGTCGATCTGCGTGCCGTTGCCCAGATATTGCCCGCCGCACAGGCTGGGCGTGAGGGTGCTCTGCACCGCCGTTTCGCGGCTGTAGCCAGGCGTGTTGACGTTGGCGATATTGTTGCCCGTGACCTGCAGCGCAGACTGCGCCGCTTGCAAGCCGGTGAGGGCATTGTTGAGAAGCCCGCTGATGCCCGACATCTCATCCCCTCCCTAAAGATTGGCCTTGCGTCTGGCCATACCCCTTGGCCACGCCGCTTGCCGGCCCGTAAGTGGGTTCGGCGGCTTGCCGCTGCGACTGGGTGATAGCCTGCTGCAGCGCCGCGCTCCAGACGGTGAGGGTGTGCTGCAGCGCCAGGGTTTCGTCGCGCAGGGCGGTGACTTCGGCGGTGATTTCGGGGCTGTGGTCCAGCACGGGGTCGCCCGAGCGGCGGCGCTGCGCAAAACCTTCGAGCGCCTGGAGCAGTGGTTGCCAGATGGGGGTCACGGGCGCGGCGCCTTCGCTGCCAGTATTCACCAGTGCCTGACGCTGCTGGCGCAGCACTTCGGTGAGCGCAGCGACGAGCTGGCGTTCGTCTTGAGGGGGCTGGAGCTGGGACATGGCGGCGGATGCGGGCGCAGGGAGTAAGGGCGCAGGAAGTATGAGAGATAACGTCACTGCGCTGCAGAACTTGAATGCGGCCCTGAATCTACCCCAAGTTGCTGCAGCGCCAGCTGCATGCGCGGGCTGCGGGCGATGGCCACCAGCTTGGCGGCATAGTCGGGATCGGTGGCGTAGCCGCTGCGCTGCAGCGCGCTGGCGAATGCCGAAATATCGTTGCCCTGACCACGGGCCGACTGGTAACGCGGACGGGAGAGCAGGGCGGCGTAGTTCTCCACACTGTCGGCCACGTTCTGGTAAGCGCGGAAGGCGGCCGTGCCCACCGACGCCACGCCATTCTGAAATTCGCGGGTGAGTGTCTGCACGGTACCGCCGGTCCAGCCGCTGCCCGCCTTGACGCCAAACACATTGTTGCCCGGCGCGTGCTGCCCCCATCCGGTTTCGAGCGCGGCCTGCGCCAGAATGGCTACGGGCGCGACGCCCAGCTGTTTGGCCGCGGTCTGTACGCTGGGCAGAATGCTGGCGATGAACGACTTGGCCTGTTCGAGCGGCGGGGTGGCGCTTTTGGCGGACGAGCTGGGCGCGGTGGGCGAGGTGCCGGGCGCCGGGTTGAGCGGCTGCACCGGCAGGGCGTTCTGACGGTAGGTGGCGAGCGACTGCACGGGCAAGGCTGCTGTCGCGCTGGCCAGCGGAAGCGCACTGGCCTGTGTGTTCACCGCATTTGCGGCGATCGATCCGCCATCAGCGGGTAAGGCGGCGGGGGTGCCCGAAGGTTGCTGTGATCCGGCGGGGTTGAGCCCGGGGTTGAGTCCATACCGGGTAGACAGTTCGCGGGCGATATAAGTGGCCAACCCCATGCCTTGCCCCTGGCTGAGGGTGGTGGCGAGTTGCTGGGTGAACATCGACTTGAACATTGGCCCCGCGGTGTCGCCCAGCAAGTCCGGCCCCAGGCTGGTGGCGTTCATCGCGCTGAGCATTTGCTGCATCAGCAGCGCTTCGAATTGCTGCGCCACGGCCTTGATCGCCTGCGGGCTGCGCGGGTCGGCATTGGCGGCAGCCTTGAGCTGGTTCAGCCCCTGGAACGACAGACTGTTGGACGCCGCCGCGCCGCTCGGAGGCAGCGGGGACATGGGCGGGCTGGGTGGCGTGGTCATGGCGGATGGGCTCTCGACTCGCTCAAATCACTTCGAGCTGGGCGTGCAGTGCGCCCGCCGCCTTCATGGCCTGCAAAATGGCGATGAGGTCGTTGGGCGCCGCGCCTACGGCGTTGAGTGCGCGCACCACCGCTTCGAGCGTGACGCCGGGCTTGAACATAAGCAGATTGGCCTTGTCCGCCTTGGCTTTCACATCGGTTTTGGGTACCACCGCCGTTTGCCCCGCGCCGAGCGGGTTGGGTTGGCTGACTTCGTACTGCGTGTTGATGGTGACCGAGAGATTGCCGTGCGCTACCGCGCAGGCGCCCAGGGTGACGTTCTGCCCCAGTACCACGGTGCCGCTGCGGGCATCGATGACTACCTTGGCCGGTGGCGATTCGGGTGAGACGTCCAGCGCTTCGACCTGGCCGAGAAAGGCGGTGCGGTCGCCCGCGGTCAGCGGCGCATTCACCTGAATGACCCCGGCATTGAGCGCCGTGGCCGTGCCCGCGCCGAAACGCTGGTTGATGGAATCGGCCACGCGGCTGGCGGTGCCGAAGCTGGGGGAGTTGAGCGCAAGGGTGATCGGGCCGGCCTTGTCGAAGTTGTTCGCCACGGCGCGTTCGACCGTGGCGCCGTTGGCGATCATGCCCGCGGTGAGAAAATTGACCTGGGTGCTGTTGCCCCCCGAAGCGGCGCCGAAGCCACTGACGACCACATTGCCCTGGGCCACGGCGTAGGTCTGGCCGTCAGCGCCTTTGAGCGGGGTCATCAGCAGGGTGCCACCGGCCAGGCTGGAGGCATTGCCCACCGCCGAGACGGTCACGTTGATCTGCTGGCCAGGCTGCGAAAACGGCGGCAGGTTGGCGGTGATCATCACCGCGGCCACGTCTTTCGGTTGCAGGTTGGAGGCCACGCCGGGCGGCAGGTTGATGCCCAGGCGCTGAAACATGGAGAGCAACGATTGCGTGGTGTAGGGCACCTGCGTGGCTTGGTCGCCCGTGCCACCGAGACCGACTACCAGGCCGTAACCGACGAGCTGGTTCACCCGCACCCCCTGCACGCTGGTGAGATCGCGAATGGCGGCGGCGTGCGCGGGCAACGCCGCGGCGCAGAGCAGGCAGAGCGCCGCCAGCCAGGCGAGCAAGTGGCGATAAATGGCATGCTCCCCACCCCGGCTCTCCCCGCGAGCGGGGAGGAAGCCATCACTCCTCCCCCACGCCGTGGGGGAGGTCGGGAGGGGGAGGGGTGTACGCAGTGATTCGGTCGGCATGTCGTCACCCAGTTTCAGAACGGCCACAGCGAGAGGAAGAAGCTCGCTAGCCAGGGCACCTTGGCGGCGGCGTACACATCGCCGGTGCCGCTGTATTCCACGCGAGCGTTGGCGATTTGCGTACTCAGCACGGTGTTTTGCGGGCTGACATCGGCCGCACGCACCACACCGGCCACGCGGATGTATTCATGCCCGCCATTGAGCATGACTTCCTTCTGCCCGGAGATTTGCATATTGCCGTTGCTCATCACCTGCACCACGGTGGCTTGCAGCGTGGTAGTGAAAGTATTGCTCTGCGAGGTGGCGCCGTTGCCGCCGAACTTGGTGGACGAGGTCAGCCCCATCGACGGCGAGTAGCCGCCCACGGTGAAGGGCTTACCGAAAAAGCTCGACAGCCCCGCGCTCACGTCGTCGGACTTGTTCACCGTGGTGTTGGTCGATTTGGTGGCGTTGGCGTTTTCCTGGATCAGCACGGTAATGAGATCGCCCACGCGGTGCGCCCGGCTGTCTTCGAACAGCGAGACATTGGTGCCCGGCTGCCAGATGGCGCCGTTAGGCATGTGCGCATTCATCGACTCCGGTTCGGCCGGAATGGGCAGGGGCTTGAGCGAACCGCTGCTGAGATGCTGCGGCGCCGTGGCGCAGGCGCCCAGCAGCAGGGCGAACGCCGCGGCCAGCAACAGACGCAGACGGTGAGAGTCAGAGCGCAGGAAAGCCATCGCGGTCATCACAGGTTGTTGTTGACGTACTGCAGCATCTGGTCGGAAGCCGTCACCGCCTTGCTGTTGACTTCGTAAGCGCGCTGGGTCGAGATCATGTCCACCAGTTCGGCCACCACGTTGACGTTGGACGACTCCAGATAGCCCTGCTGCACCGAGCCCAATCCGTTGAGCGTGGGCTGGCCGGTGTTGGGCGCGCCGCTGGAGCCGGTTTGCAGATAGAGGTTGTCGCCAATGCTCTGCAGCCCGGTGGGGTTGACGAAGCTGGCCAGTTGCAGCGCGCCCACCTGCTGCGGCGCGGCCTGTCCCGGCAGGGTGACGGACACGGTGCCGTCGTTGCCGATGGTTACGCTTTGTGCGCTGGCCGGAATGGTGACCGTGGGCTGCACCAGATAGCCGTTGGCAGTGACGAGCTGCCCCTGGTTGTTGAGCTGAAAGGTGCCGTCGCGGGTGTAGGCGATGGTGCCGTTGGGTTCGAGCACCTGAAAAAAGCCCTGGCCGTTGATGGCGACATCGAGCGAGTTGCCGGTTTGGGTGAGGTTGCCCTGCGTCATCAGCCGCTCGGTGGATACCGGGCGCACGCCGGTACCCAGTTGCAGGCCGCTGGGATATTGCGTGCTCTGCGACGACTGCGCGCCCGGCTGGGTGAGGTTTTGATAGAGCAGGTCTTGAAACACGGCGCGCGAGCCTTTGAAGCCGCTGGTGTTGACGTTCGCCAGATTGTTGGCGATCACGTCCATGCGGGTCTGTTCGGCTTCGAGGCCGGTTTTTGCAACGTAGAGCGAGCGGATCATGGCGGTTTCTCTAATGGCGTTGTGGGGGCGGGCGTGGCGTGGCGGGTCAGCTCACGTTGAGCAATTGCGTGGCGGCCTGATGGTTCTGATCGACGGTCTGCATCAGCTTGGTCTGCATTTCGAACGCGCGGGTGTTATCGAGAATCTGGATCATGGCCTGCACCGGGTTGACATTGCTGCCCTCTAACGCGCCCACGGCCAGCTGCACATTGCCGTCGGCCGGCGCCGGGCCCTGGGTGTCGCGGAACAGGCCGTCGGCGCCGCGCTGCATCTGCGCGGGCGGCGGGTTGACGAGCTGAATGCGGTTGATCACGACCAGCGCGTTGGGCTGGCTGCCCACCGGCACGCCGGATATGGTGCCGTCGGCGCCGATCTGCACCGACTCCAGCGGCGGCACGGAAATCGGCGCGCCGCTCTGTCCCAGCACCGGACGGCCATCGCTGGTGGACAGAATGCCGCTGGCGTTCACTTGCAGGTCGCCGTTGCGGGTATAGGCGGTGTCGCCATTGGGAGCCTGCACCGCGATCCAGCCAGAGCCGCGAATGGCCACGTCGAGATTGCGGCCGGTATGGTTGATCGGCCCTTCCTGCAGGTTCGCGCTGTTGCCTTGCACCGTGGTGTAGGCGCTGGTGGGCAGGGCGTTGCCGTAGACCGGCAAGGCGCGGAACTGCGCCTGCTCGCCGCGGTAGCCGGTGGTGTTCACGTTGGCGAGATTGTTGGTCGTCACCGCCTGCTGGCGCAGGACGGCGCGGGCGCCGGTGGCGGCAATCCACAAGGTATCCATGATGGAGGCGAGCTGTTTTATTACAGGCTAAGCAAAGTCTGGACCACCTGGTTCTGCGTCTTGATGGTCTGCGCATTGGCCTGATAAGCCTGCTGCGCGACGATCAGATTGACCAGTTGCGACGATAAATCGACGTTGGACTGTTCCACCGCGCTGGACTGCAGCACGCCCAGCCCGCCGCCGCCCGGCTGCCCGGTGAGCGGCTGGCCCGAGGCATAAGTGGGCACGAAGTAGTTGTTGCCCAGGCGCTGCAGGCCCTGCGGCGCCTTGAAGTTGGTGAGGGTGATGAGCCCGAGCTTGGCCGATTGACCGTTGGTGTAGCGGCCGAACACCACGCCGCTGGGATCGATCGACAGATTGCTGAGCTGGCCGACCGACGAACCATCGGTGGTGAGCGAGTTCACCACCGAGGTGGCGTTGTAATTGGTCGAGCCGGCGAAGTTGAGAGTGATGTTGGAAGGTGAGGCGCCGTCTGCCCAGGTGAGGCCGGAGGCCGTTAGCGTGGCCGTGCCGCTGATCGCTCCGGTGGGGGTGAACTGGATGGTGGAGGGGCCGCCGCTGGTGATGCCGCCGGCGGCCGTGGTGCCGTCCACCGAGTAATACACATTCCAAGCCTGTCCACTGGCCGTGGCGCTACCGGAAGGCAGAGCGTAGTAGGTGGTCAGCAGATGCGAGGTGCCCAAGCTGTCGTACACCGTGCTGGTGGTCGAGTAGTTGTAGCTGGTGGGGTCGCTGGTGCTGAAAGCGGTGCCGCTGGGGATCGGCGTGACCGAGGCATTGAGATTCAACCCCAGCGTGCCGCTGGTCGTGGCCTTGGGCGCCAGGGTGGTGGTGGTGATTTGCAGCGGGCCGGAGCCGCCGGTGAGCACCCCGCTGACCGCGGGTGTGCCGATGAGCTGGCCGCCCGCAGCATCGACGATGTAGCCGTTCTGGTCGAGCTGGAACTGGCCGTTGCGGCCATAAACCGTGGCGCCGTTGTAGTTGAACTGGAAAAAGCCGCTGCCGTTGATGGCCACATCGAGCGGGTTGCTCGTGGACTCGATATTGCCCTGCGAGAACTGTTGCGCCACCGTGGCTACCGAGGTGCCGATGCCCACCTGTCCATACTGCGGCGAGGTACCGGCGATGGCAGCGGCGTAGCTGTCGGCGAACTGGGCGTTCGAGCTTTTGAAGCCCACCGTGTTGGCGTTGGCGATGTTGTTGCCCATCACCTGCAGGTCGGTGGAGGCGGCTTGCAGGCCGGACAGGGCGGTTTGGAAGGTGCTCATGGAATCCCCCGAAAAATGGTGTGGTCTGAAGGCGGTTTGGTGTTGGGTGCTTCGGGCAAACGCAGCGGGAAAACTCGGCTGACTACATCACGCCCACAATGCTCGACAGCGGCACGGTGCTGCTCTGCCCCTCCATCTGGAGTGCGGGGCCATTGCTGCCGTTGAGATAGACCGACTGCACCTTGCCCGTCCCGAAAGGCACGGCCGCAACCGGCTGGCCGGTGCCGTCCGTGGCGCTGACGTTGAAGGTGTAGTTGCCCGCAGGGGCTTGCTGCCCGCCGCTGGTCGATCCATCCCAGTTGAAGGTCTGCACGCCGGTGGGCAGGGCGCCGAGTTGCAGCGTGTCGATGGTCTGACCCGAGCTGTTGAGCACCTGCACCTGCACGTTCTGCGCGGCCGAGGCCAGGGTGAAGCCCCCAGCCGTGCCGCCGCTGCTGGGCAGGCTGATGCTGTTGTTGTCGAACACGACGGTCTGCCCCACCAGATTGGCGGCCTGCAGCCCTTGCGTCTGCGCGAGCTGGGCGGTGAGAGTGGCCATCGACTGCTGCATGCTTTGAATGCCGCTGGCCGTGCTGAACTGCGCGAGCTGCGCCGACAGATCGGTGTTGCTCATCGGGTTCATCGGGTCCTGGTTGGTGAGCTGAGTCACCAGCAGGGTGTAGAAAGTGTTGACGTTGTTCAGTCCGCTCAGGCCGCTGGCGGCGCTGCCCGAGGTGCCGCTGCTGCTGCTCGTCTGCAGCGAGGACAGGAAGGAATTGGAGCTGATGGGAGAGGTGCTCATGGCAGGGGTCTTTCAGTCAGTGGCGGGGCGTTCTGGACAATTCACTGGCCCAGCGTGAGGGTTTTCAACAGCAGGTTTTTGGTAGTGGTCATCACGTTCACGTCGGCCTGATAGGCGCGCGAGGCGGAAATCATGTTGACCATTTCATCGACGGGATTGACGTTGGGGTAGCTCACATAGCCGTCTTTGTTGGCCAGCGGGTTGCCGGGCTCATACACAAGTTTGAGCGGGCCGGGTTTTTCCACCACGCCAGCCACCTGCACGCCGTTGACGCCTGCGGGCACACCGGGGCCGGACAGCGGCTGCGCGGCAAACACCACTTCGCGGGCGCGGTAGGGCTGGCCGTTGGAGCTGACGGCGGAGTTGGCATTGGCCAGATTGCTGGCCACCACGTTGAGGCGGTAGCTTTCAGCCGTCAGGCCGGAATTGGCCACATCGAGGGCGGAGAACAGAGACATGGTGAATGCGCCGCTTAGTTGCCGGTGATGGCGGAGGTCAGGGTTTTGATCTTGCCGGTGAGAAAGGTGAGATCGGCTTCGTACTGAATGCTGTTTTTCTGGAACGCGGCCTGCTCGCGGTTCATGTCCACCGAGTTGCCGTTCAGGCTCACGTTATTGCCGGCCTGGTAGGCGATGAAATTCGATCCGGCCGGGGCGGTATTGCCCGCGAGTTGCCTGGCGTTCTCGGTCTTGAGCGGCAGGCCGCCGGTTTGCTGCCCGGATAAAGCGGCTTTGAACGCAGCGGAAAAATCCAGATCCACCGCCTTGTAGCCGGGCGTGTTCGCATTGGCGATATTGGCCGAGAGCAATTGCTGGCGCTGCGCCCGCAGGTTCAGCGCGGTTTGCAGCGGGGCGAATTCACGGTCGAGAGCGGAAGTCATGGTCGTGGATCGGGTAGTGAGTGGCGCTTTAACTGCAGATTCCATGCCAGGCGCGACTCGCCGGTATCTGCGGGCGCGAGGCGTCGCAAGCGGCAAATGGCACGCGGGAAAGCGGCAAGACCTTGCCGCTCTGCAGCTTGGGACGGCAAGCGATGGACGTCTTACTGAGGGTTCCGGCTGGTACAGACTTTGCGTCAGGAGAAAGGCAAACCTGCTACCCGGCGACATCCTGCTCCATGCTCATCCGTCTTTATTTGTTCTCTGGCCTGCGTCTGCTCGCGCTCGCGTGGGTCGTCAATGTCAGCCTGGGCGTAGCGACATTCGCCTGGGCCGTGCCCGCCGCCGAGAGCCCGGCCACTATCCGCGCGGCGGCGGAGGCGTTCGTGCGCGCGGGGCTGCCTGCGGGCGGGGAGAGGGTAAAGATCGATGTTCAGGGGCCAGCGCCGGGGCTGCGCTTTCCGCAGTGCGCCGATCTGCACACCGCTTATTTTGGCAACGCCAACCCCTACGGCGCGCAAACCGTGGAGGTGCGTTGCACCGCGCCCTCGGTCTGGTCGCTCTACCTGCCGGTGCGGGTGGACCGGCCGCAGGGGGTGGTGGTCGTGGCGCGTGCGCTGCAGGCCGGGCATGTGCTCACTGCGGCCGATCTCACCATGGTCGAGCGCGACGCCACCCAGCTGCCCCCTGGCGCGGTGACCGATGCGCAGGCGCTGGTCGGGCAGGTGCTGCGCTACAGCGTGGCGGTGGGCCAGCCGCTGGTGCAGAGCATGCTCACCGGCCCTCAGCTTGTTCACTATGGCCAGTCGGTCAGCCTGATCGCGCAGGGCATGGGCGTGCGTCTGGTGGCGCTGGGGCAGGCGATGGCGGACGGCCGCGTGGGGCAATCGGTGCTGGTGCGCAATGTGCAGTCGGGCCGGGTGGTCAGTGGCATTGTGGATACGCAAGGGCAAGTTGTCGTACCACTGCAATAGCCGACTTTTTCGGGCGTCAAAAAACCGTCTCCCGGCGGATGCGTTGAGCAGAAAGGGTTGATTGCAGCCCATGAAGTGCTGAGTGACGCCAAAAATAGGTCATCTACCCCCTTAAAAAGCATGCAATCGACTGGCACCGGGTTTGCTAATCAGGAATCACCCTTTGATGGAGATTCCCATGCGTGCCCTTGCTTTGTTGCCCAGCGCCGAACCCAAACAGCCTTCCACGCCGACTTGGAGTGTGCTCGAAGGTGGTCTGATCGAAGCGGGCTCCGTAGAGCCCGAGGCTGGCCCGGCGGCGGAGACTTCGGCCCTGCGATTGGCGCGGCAGATCTATGCCGCCTGGTTTCAGCGCTGCCTGCGCCAGGGCGGCCATCGCAAAAACCCCGGCGCTGTGGCCGCGTTGCCGCGAGCGGCCATCGAACATCAGCTTGACCGGGCCATCGACCGCAGCGGGCCAGATGCCGCCGAGTTGCTGCCGCTGCACGATGCGCAGCAGCAGCGTCTGGCTGAGCTCGGCGTCTTGATTAGCGCACTGGCCGCCTCCGACAAGCAGCATGTCCGGGCGGTGCAAACCTGGGATCGGCTGATCGACCTCGGCCTCGACACCCTGCAGGGCTTTGCCGATCTGGAGGTGGTGTTCGCCGCCCAGCGTGCGGCGCAAGACCCGCTGACCGGCCTTCCGGGCCGCGCCGCGCTGCAGCAGCGCCTGCAGGGCGAACAGTCGCTGGTGCTGCGCCAGGGCCGCATGTGCTCGGTGGTGATGCTCGACATCGACCACTTCAAGCGCATCAACGACCAACACGGACATCAGGCGGGCGACCGCGTGCTCGCCGCATTCGCCCGCCTGCTGCGCGGCGCGCTGCGTCCCTACGACGGCGTTTATCGCTACGGCGGAGAGGAGTTCGTGCTGGTGCTGCCCGGCGCCACCGCAGCGCAGGCGGTGCAAATCATCGACCGCATGCGGCAGACCATCGCGCAGCGCCCACTGGTGCAGACCCAGACCGGCGGCCTGCACATCCGCTTCTCCGCCGGCGTGGCCGCGCTGAACGAACGCGCGATTGCGCAAACGCTGCGCTGCGCCGATGCGGCGCTGTACCACGCCAAGGCCGAAGGGCGCGATCAGGTGCGCCTCGAACGCGGCCATTGCGCATGAGATCGTCGTTCAGATCGTCGGCCGCGACCGGGTGCGCCGTGCCTCCTTTGTGGAGATGGGCCCCGCATTGAGCGTCACCATGTCCGCGTCTGCCCCCCGCCCCCGTCCGCCCAGCGGCCTGCGCCAAGCCAGCGCGCAGGAACTGCTGGCGGCTTTTCGCGTGGATGCGGAGGAATTTTTGCGACTGTTCATCGCCGGCTTGCAACCGCAGCCCACGCGCGAGGACACGCTGCAGTCGCTGGGCAACGCCGCCGAAGCCTTGCGCGGCATTCGCATCGGCGCCGACTTTCTGCAGCTTCAGACCGTCAGCGTGCTTTGCCGCCAGGGCGAACAGGATCTGCTGCAACAACTGCCCTTGGTCGCATCCGGCGCCGCGTTGCAATGGGAAACCTTGCAGGCGGTGATCGACGGCTTGCGCCAGCACTTGCTGCCGGAGCAGGCCGAGCCGACAGCGGCGCCTGCGGCTTCCGAGCCGCCCCCGCTGCAGCCACCAGCCGAAGCAGAGCTCCGCAACGAGACGCAACCCGAGCCCGAGCCCGAGCCCGAGCCCGTCGCGCAGATGCGCTTTGCGCCGCCGCAGGTGTTTGATCCCGCCCCGGCGCCGATCGCGCCCGCTGAGCCGACCCCGCAAACCCCGCTGGACGAAGCACAGACACTCACCGTGCAAACCGCCGTGGTCGGCCCCTGGATCGTCGCGGTTCCTGTCGCGTTGGCGCCTGTGGTTCTGCAGCCCGGCACGCCGCAGTGGACCGGCCCGGACGGGCAGCTTCTGCTATTGCAAGACGATGAGGCGCTGCCCGCGCTCGATCTGACCGCTTGTTGGCAGGTGCCCGAGCCGCAGCACGAGGCCAGCGGCGCAGCGCTGTTGCTTCAGCCCGATTCGGGCGAGCCGCCTTTTGCCCTGCGGGTTCAGGCGCTTGGCCGCCAGCAAGACCTGCTGTTCTGGCCCGTGCCACCGGCCGTGCAGTCGGCCTGCGGCGTGCGCGCGGCGGCGTGGGAGGGCGCGCCGTGGCAGCCAGACACCGGGCAGCCCGTGCTGCTGCTCGATCTGCCCTGGCTCGAAGCGCGCCTGCGGGCGGGGAGCGACCGATGACCGGCACGATCTCCTGGCTGCAGTTCCGCGTCGGCGATCAACTTCATGCGCTGGACGCGGCCCCGGTGCGGCAGATTCTGCGCTCGCCGAAACTGCTGACGCTGCCGCTGGCGCAGCGCCACCCGCATTGCGCGGGCCTGATGGCCTGGCAGGGACGGCCCCTGCTGGTGCTCGATCTGGGCGCCTGTCTGCTGCGCCGCCCGAGTTTGTCTCGGGGCGATGCACGGTTTCTGGTCTGGAGCCAGGCGCAGCAGGCCGGTGTGCTCGCGGTGGATGACGTCGGCGGGCTGCTGCGGCTGTCCGCCACCACGCTCACCCGGCACTGGGCGCCGGTGCAGCCGGGGCTGCGGCCTCCGTGGAACGCCATTCGCGGGCTGTTGCACGCAGGGGCGCCGTCACTCGTTGAGCCCTCCATTCTGCAGGCGCCCTGGGCCGAACCCATCGCCGTGTTCGACGTGGCCGCGCTGTGGCAGGCCTGCTGGAACGCCGGGGGAGCACAACCATGAAGCGCACGCCGCAACGCAGCCTGCTGTTGCTGGGTCTGTTCGCGCTGATCTGGGGCGCGGCGCTGGTGGTTGCCGCAAGTCTTCACGCCGAACCCGCGCTGCTGCTCACCGTCTGGGGCGCGGGGGCGGCTCTGCTCGTGCTGCTGGCGTTTTATCTCGGTCTGTCTATTCGTCTGGATTTGTTGCAGGTGCAGCAGGCCCTGCGCGAAGCGGTCGCCGCGCCCGATGCGCAGGCGCCGCTCAAATCGTCCCTGGCCGCTTTCTGGCAGCCGTTGATCGACGCGGCCGCTGCGGCGCGTCAGCCCGCGGAAGACGCCGCCCGAGAGAAGGCCAAAATCGCCGCACAAACCGCCGCCCAGCTCGCCGCTCTGCAGTCGGCGCTCGAAGCCGAGCGGGCGCAAAGCAGCGCCTGGCAGCGGCAGGCGGCTCAAGCGCAGGCCGAACTGGCTCAGCTCAGACGGCAGGCGCAGGACGCGGCCCGTGCAGTAGCGGCAGCCAAAGCCGAGGCCACTGCGGCGGCCTTGCCCGACTCGCGTGAGGCGATCGAGAGCGTCGCGAGGGAACAGCGCGAACAGCAGCAAGCCGCCTGGGCGGAACTGAGTTCGCTGGCCAACAGCCTCGCCGCAGAGGTCGAGGCGCTGATCGGCGCAGCCGCCCAGCGCGAGGTGACCGCCCAGACGCACGCCGCCGCCCGCGCCGATAGACTGGCGCAAGCCGAGGCCGGGCACAAGCACAGCGCCGAACAACTCGCGCAAACGGCCGAGGCGCTGGCCCTGCTGGGGCTGAACCTGCGGCTGCAACTCTCGCATCTGGCCGCCAGCCTGGCCGCTGCCGAATTGCTCGAACAAACCGAAGCCGATCTCGACGCCTTGCTCGGGGCCGTCGTTCAGCCCAGGGCAGAACCTGGCCCGGCGGCGGAGTCAGCCGAGCAGCCCGCGTCAACTGCGGAGCAGGACCCGTCGCCAGCCGACGCCCTGGCCCCGCTGCTGGAGCGCCTGCGTGCGGTTGCGGAGCGGGCGGCGCAGGCCGCGCAAAAAAAATCCTAAAGCGCTGTTGGAGCGTGCCGTTAAGAGGAGTGCGGACAGGGTTGTCCGTATTCGGCACGGATGCCGGATTTCCCCATAGCAAAGGAGCTCCATCATGGCCATTTCCGGCATCATCAACACCAACGTCAACGCGCTGAACACCCTCAACGCGCTCGGCAGCACCTCCAGCAGCCTCAGCACCTACATTCAGCAACTGTCCACCGGCAAGCAGATCAACGGGCCTGCGGACAACCCGGCGGGCTACGCCATTTCGCAGCGCTTTCAAACCCAGATCAACGGGCTGAACCAAGCTGTGTCCAACGGCAACCAAGCCGTTTCGCTGGTGCAAACCGCCACCGGCGCGCTGCAAAACGAAACCAACCTGCTGCAACAGATCCGCACCATCGCGGTTCAGTCGGCCAACGGCTCCAACACCTCCTCCGACCGCGCTTCGCTGCAAGGCGTGGTGTCGCAGTTGCTGGCGCAGGTGCAGACCATCTCCACGCAAACCCAGTTCAACGGCCAGAACATCCTCGACGGCTCCTTCAGCGGCCAGCAGTTCCAGGTGGGTGCCAATGCCAATCAGGTCATCAACGTGTCCATCGCCAACTCGCAGGCCAATGCGGTTGGAGTCAATACGGTCGGCACCAGCGGCACGGTCTATTCCGGCGCCAACGGCTCGGTAACCAATAATGGTTACGGCTCGGCCTACACCATCAGCACCGGAGCGGGCAACTTCACTGCGGGCACGGTGTCGATTTCTGGCTCTGCCGGCGCCAGCGGCGTGGCGGTAACAGCGGACGAATCGGCCGCCAACATTGCCGCGTCGTTCAACGCCATCACCCAGCAGACCGGCGTTACGGCAACGGCCAACACCAGCGTGGCGTTTACCGTCACTACGGGGTCATACACCTTCTCGCTGAGCAACGGCACCTCGGGTAGCCCGACCAACACGGTCAACATTTCCGCCAACGTCACCAGCACCGATCCCACGGGTCTGAGCGGTCTGGTAGCCGCTGTCAACAACAGCACGGCGCAGACCGGCGTGACCGCCAGCGTTAACTCCAGCAACCAACTGGTGCTGAGCCAGAACCAGGGCGAGAACATCCTGATATCGGGCTTCGGCGGCAGCGGTTCTCTCACCGCAGGGACGGCGCCAGCCATCACTAGCGGAGCCGGAACCGCCTTGGTTCAGGGTTTTGTACAACTGCAGTCCACCCAGGGCTACTCCCTGGCTAACGGCTCGAACATTGGTTTGGACAGCATCAGCAAGTTGCAAGCTGCGTCGACGGTCAATGTGTCCACGGTGGAAGGTTCCAACCAGGCCATCTCCATCATTGACAGCGCCATCAACGCACTGAACCAGCAAGGCGGCGCGCTGGGCGCGATCCAGAACCGGATTCAGGCTTCGGTGCAGAACTCGCAGACCACCGCGACCAATCTGCAGGCGGCACAGTCTGTGGTGCAGGATGCCAACATCGCCCAGGCGACCACGCAGTTGTCCAAGTACCAGATCCTGCAGCAAGCGGGCATCTCGACCCTGGCGCAGGCGAACTCGCTGCAACAGAGCTACCTCAAGCTCCTGCCGTAATCGAGCTTGATCGTTTCTCCAGGGGGTTTCCCCGGGCCGCTGCGAGGCGTCCCGGGGGTTTTGCCATCTGCTTCATGCTTTTTGTCTTGGTTTCATTGGCCTGAATGGAGGCATCATGGACGTTCAAAATGCCGTGAATTTTTCTTCGCCCGGCAAGTTACAGACTGGCGTGCCAACAGCACCAACAGCGTCTGCGCCAGTTCCGGGTTCGGCGCCAAGCTTTGTGCCAGCCGGACCGACAGCAAGCGCTGCGGCCGCAGGGGTTTTGCCGGGTGCAGCACCCAATAGTTTGCCGCCCGCCACTTTGGCGCAGGCGGCTGACACTTTGCAAAAACAGGTCAGCCAGCAAGCGCCCTCCGTGGCACTGACGGCCGGGCTCGACCCGAATGGCGGTCACCCCGGTCAGTTGCTGGTGGAGCTGAAAGACAAACAGACCCAGCAGGTATTCGTGCGCTACTACGTGCCCTCGCAGCAGGTGGTGAAGGCCGCGGCGCAGAGCCCGGACCAGCCGATGTCGCCCGGCAGTCTGCTGCAGGAAAAAGCCTGACGCGGACCGATTCTTCGGCCCTACAGTTCGGCTGGGGTGTGTCGTTAAAACTCTCAAGCGGTAACGCAATCGGAGCGCAGTATGTCGTCGGTATCCATTTCAGGTCTGGTCAGCGGAATCAACGTGCAGTCGTTGATCACCTCGCTGTCGGCGGCGTATCAGCAGCCCATCACGCTGCTGCAGAACCAGGAACAGTCGTACCAGTCCACACTGAGCGCCTGGGGTTCGGTGCAGAGCAGCCTGTCCAGCCTGCAATCGACCGTGGCCGGGCTGCAAAACATCACCAGCCTCAACAACCGCTCGGTCAGCCTGAGCAACTCCAGCGCGGTGTCGGGCACGGCCAGCGCCAACGCGCCTCTGGGCACGTATTCGCTGAGCAATATCGTGCTGGCGCAGACGCAGAGCATCTACTCCGGCGATTTCGCCTCGGCGACCAACACGGCGGTCGGTACGGGCACGCTGCAGATTCAGGTGGGCAGCGGCTCGGTCACCAATATCAATATCGACGGCACCAACAACTCGCTCAACGGTATTGCCGCGGCGATCAACCAGTCGGGCAGCGGGGTGAATGCGGCGGTCATTTATGACGGCACCGGCTACCGGCTGACGATGACGGGCAACAACACCGGCGCGGCCAATGCCTTCACCGTGAGCACCAGCGGCGCGACGGGTTCGCTGGGCAGTTTGAGCTACAGCGCCAGCGCCTCGGGCGGCATGACGGAGAGCCAGACGGCCCGCAACGCCTCGGTGAGCATCAACGGGCTGACGGTGACCAGCGCCACCAATACGGTCAGCGGGGCGATTCCGGGGGTGAGCCTGAACCTGCTCGAAGCCAGCGGCTCGACCACCCTCACCGTGGCGAACGATACCAGCGCCTTCGTGACCTCGGTGCAGAGTTTTGTCACGGCTTTCAACACCTCGATGGGCACGCTCAACCAGCTCACCGCCTACACCCCCGGGTCGAACGGCGCGTCCGGCCAGAGCGGCCCGCTCATCGGCAACGCCGGAATTCAAACCCTGCGCACCCAACTGCTCAACCTCATCAGCGGACAGGGCATCGGCACCACGCCGGGCAGCGCCTACACCTCGCTCGGCGCGGTGGGCATCAGCCTCGCGCAAGACGGCACCCTGGCGCTCGACAGCGGCAAACTCAGTTCGGCGCTACAGAGCAACTACAACGCCGTGGCCGGTCTGTTCGGCCAGGTTGGCACGGCCACCAATGCCAATGTGCAATATGTCGGCGCGGGCAACAACACCCGGCCGGGTACTTATGCGGTCAATGTCACTTCTGGCGCCACGCAGGCCAGCGCGACGGCGTCTAACCCCATCGCCAGCGGCGGCATCACCAGCGCGGAAACGCTGGTCATCGGCTCGGGCGCGACCAGCGTGTCGGTGCAGCTCGCCTCGGGTTCCACCATCGACACCATCGTCGCCACCATCAACGCCACGCTGAGCCAGCAGGGTTTGAGCGGCATTTCGGCGATCAACAACAACGGCACGCTGGAGTTCCAGTCGGCCGATTACGGCAGCGCGCAGAATTTTTCCGTGGTGTCCACGCAGCCGGCGTCCGCCGGGAGCACCGGCATCGGCACCACGCTGCTGATGGCCAAGGGCACGGATGTGGTCGGGTCGATCAACGGTCAGACCGGAACAGGGGCAGGGCAGCAGCTCACCGTCACCGGGCCGGGTGCGGCATTGGGCCTGCAGGTCAACATCAGCGGGCAGGCCACGGGCAGCCTGGGTTCGGTCACGGTCAGCCAGGGCATTTATCAGCAGATGAATGCCATTCTGACCCAGGCGCTCAATACCCAAAGCGGGTTTGTTTCGGCCGCAACCAGTGGGCTGAACAACACCATCAAGGGCATCAATCAGCAGATCACCCAGTTGCAGAACAGCGCGGCCTCACAGACCGCATTGCTGCAGCAGCAGTTCAACGCCATGCAGACGCAAGTCGCGCAGTTGCAATCGGTGGGGCAGTACCTCACCGCGTTCTTCAATCCGCCTGGCAGCAGTTCCAGCTCCAGTTCCAGTTCGACCGGCGGCTGATCGTCGCCCCATCAGGAGAGTTTCATGAGTGCAGCCGCTTTTGCCATGCGCGCCTATCGCCAGGTAGAAAATCAGGGCATCGCTGGAGACAAGCTCTACGCCCTCGGGCTCGACGGCATTCTCGAATACCTGCGGCGGGCAGAGGCCGCGCTGCGCAAACCGGACGGCAAGGATTTGCCGCTCAAGGGGCAATCGCTCGGGCGCGCTTACCAACTGGTTGAGCACCTGCTGGCCGTGCTGCCTGATGGTATGCAAGAGGGCCCGCAGCTTGCCGAACAGCCGGTGGCCGAACGCCTGGAGCGCATTTATACCTACCTGTTGGCCCGTCTGGCGCAGGCCAATATTTTCGACGACCTGCAGGCCATCGAGGACTGCCGCACCGTGGTCACGGCGCTGCGCGACTCCTGGCATCAGGGCATGGAGCAGGCCGCGGCCTGAGCCGCCTTCCGTGGCGACACGGATTGGCCCGACTATTGCTGCAATGGGACAATGCACGGCAAGGAGAACGTCATGTCCCAGTCCAACGAGCCCGCTGATTTCCCGGATTCCCGGTTTTTCGCCAGCCACCCCGACGCGCTGCACGGCGCTGTGGCAGCGGTGCAGCTCGATGGCGTGTTTCCGCTGGACTGGGTGGATGAACTCAATCCGCCACAGGCCCGCGCAGAAGTCATGGCGGACAACAACACCCTGCTGCGCGCCCTGCTCATGCTCGACGAACCCACCGTGTCGCACGACAGCGAACATGGCCGCGCCGATCCCATCCAAAATCTGGAGCGCCGCGTCGATCTTTTGCTGCTGATGGCCAGCGCGGCGCTGCGCGGGCTGGGCAATCTGCCGCCGGAGCGGCCCTGCGCGCTGTCTTCGCGCAAACTGCGCTGGGCCAGCGAGCAGCCGCTCGAAGTCGGGCGGCGTCTGTGGGCGCGCATTTACCTGCGTCATCGCATTGCCTTGCCGTTGGTGCTTTCCGGCCTGATGACCGAACAACGTCCCGATCGCGGCCAGTTCTGGCACACCCTGGAGCTCGATCCGCTCGATCAGCAGGTGCAAAACGACCTCGACCGGCTGATCTTCCGTCACCATCGCCGCCAGGTGGCGCGGAAGCGGCAGGGCGCTTGAGCCGCCTTGCTGGCGTAGAGACCTCGAACGAATTGAGTCATGGCCCGTAAAAAAGCCCACGAAGAACACGAAAACCACGAGCGCTGGCTGGTGTCGTATGCCGACTTCATCACCCTGCTGTTTGCATTTTTCGTGGTGATGTATTCGATCTCCTCGCTCAACGAAGGCAAGTACAAGGTCTTGTCGCAGACCATGATCGCCGCCTTCACCGGCCAGCCCACCACGCCCAACCCGGTGCAGGTAGGCCAGCCGTTCAACAGTATGCCCTCGGCCATCGATCTGCCGCCTATTCCCAAACCGCAAAAGCCCGAGATCATCGAGCCAGGCCGAGGCGGGCCGGGGGCCAAGGAAGTGCAAAAGACGTTGCAGGGCGTAGCCGAGAAGATTCAAACGCTGCTGGCCAGCGCCATTCGCAAGGGCGATGTGCGGGTGCGCATGACCCCGCTGGGTGTGGTGATCGACATCCATGACACCGTGTTGTTCGCTTCGGGTCAGGCGGCGCTCACCCCGCAGGCGCAAGACCTGCTCAACCAGATCGCCGGGGTGCTGCAGGGGGTGGCCTACCCGATTCAGGTCAACGGTTTTACCGACACCACGCCGATCCATACCGCGCAATTCCCGTCGAACTGGGCGTTGTCTGCGGCGCGGGCGGTGTCGGTGGTGGAAATGTTCATCGAGCAGGGGGTGAAACCCGAACAGCTTGTCGCTGCGGGGTATGGTCAATATCATCCGGTCGAATCCAACGACACCGCCAAAGGTCGCGCGGCCAACCGCCGTGTGAGCGTGGTGATCGTGTCTCCCCTTAGCAATGCGACCGTGACCGATACGCCCCTCAACCCTGCTGAAACGCGTGACGCGTCGCCCGTTGTGTCGCCTGTTGCGCCGTCCGTCACGCCGCCCAGCCCCGGAAAGCACTCTTGAACGACGATCTCCAACCCCTGAAAAACCGACTGCGCTGGCTCAATCGCAGCATTCTGGTACTCGGCATTCTCATCTTGCTGGGCCTCATCGTCTGGGCAGTGGTCGGTCTGCGCAAGCCCACGCCGGGCACCGAGAGCACGGTCATTCATCCCGCGTCCAGCGCTTCCAATAGGGCGGCGCGGGCGGCTTCCGCGGTGGCGGCAGCCGCGCCCAAGCCCGCGATGAGCACGGCGCAGCAGGAACGGGCCGCGGCCGCCGCGATGGACGCGCTGTCTGCGGCCAGCGCGCCAAAGACGGCTGCGGAGACGGCGTCTCAGACCGCTGGGGTAACGTCTGCCGCAGCGCCAGCGGAAGTCGCTTCGGTGCCGTCCCCGGCGCCCACCGCCGTTGTCGAGACTGCGAGTTCGGCCGTCACCGCCGCAGCCCCAACCAAACCTGTCGTCAAGCCCGTCGCCAAGCCAAAATCTGCGCAACATAAGCCCGCGCAACACAAGCCCGCGGTTCAAGCCCGTACCGAGCCAGCGCGGGCCGGAGCGGCCGCGGCGAAGCCGAAGCGCGTCGGGGCGGTGGGGGTTTGCCGCACTGCGGGCTGGTATGTGCAGGTGGGCGCGTTTGGCAAGCAGCAGAGCATTGACCGTCTTGCCAGCAAGCTGCATCGCGCGGGCTACACCCAGGTTTGCGTGGCCGCACAGCAAGTGCGCGGGCTGCATCTGTTCTACGTCGGCCCCTATAAAAATGCAGCATCGGCGCGTGATGCAAAAGCCCCCTTGCACAAGCTCACCGGGGCAGAGGGCATTTTGCGCAAGCTAGGTTGATGCACCCCTCATTCGCGGGGCTGCGAGAATGTCGCCATGCTTGACGACCGCGCACCCCATCTCCTGACTGCCGACAGCCCCGATCTGCTGCTGGGCGAGAGCCCGCCGATGCGTACTTTGCGCGAGCAGGTTCGTCGTGTGGCGCAGACCGACAGCACGGTGCTGGTGCTCGGCGAATCGGGCACGGGCAAAGAGCTGGTGGCGCGCACCGTGCATCTGCAGTCGCCGCGCGCGGCCCGACCTTTCGTGGCGGTGAATTGCGGCGCGATTCCTGGTGAACTCATGGAGAGCGAGCTGTTCGGCCATGAACGGGGCGCGTTCACCGGGGCGCTCAATGCGCGCAAGGGCCGGTTTGAACTGGCCGGGCGCGGCACCTTGTTTCTCGACGAAATCGCCGAGATGAGCCCGCCGCTGCAGGTCAAGATTCTGCGGGTGCTGCAGGAAAAGTGCTTCGAGCGTGTCGGGGGCAACGAAGTGCTGAGCGCGCAGTCGCGCATCGTGGCGGCAACGCACCGCGATCTGGAGCAGCAGATCGGGCTGGGTCGGTTTCGCGAAGACCTTTACTACCGCCTCAACGTGTTTCCGGTGCAGGTGCCGCCGCTGCGCCAGCGCGGCGAAGACATTCTGCTGCTGGCCGAACACGCCTTGCAACGCCTCGAGGCGCAGGGGCTGGGGCGGGTGCGTTTTGGCGACGGCGTGCAGCAGGCCCTGCTGAGTTATCGCTGGCCCGGCAATGTGCGCGAATTGCAGAACCTGATGGAGCGGCTGCTCATCCTGCATGCCGGTTCCATCGTGCGTCTGGCCGACCTGCCGCCCAAGCTGCGCGCCGGCGGCGATCTGGCGCGCGATCTTGGACGAGATTTAAGCGTGACCGAGGCGGCTTTGCCCCAACTGGCAGCGAACACCGCCGCCGAAGACGACGAGCAAGAGGGGCTGCAAGCGTTGATGCAGGCCATGACCGAGCCCGTCCTGCAGCCGGTTCTGCCCGAAGAAGGCATGGACCTGCGCGCCTATCTGGAGCAGATCGAACGCAGCCTGATCGAACAGGCGCTACAGCGCAGCCGCCATGTGATCGCGCATGCCGCGCAGCACCTCGGCCTGCGCCGCACCACGCTGGTGGAGAAAATCCGCAAATACGGCCTGGGCGCCGAGGCGCGCGAGTAAATTCGCAGCTTGCCGCTGTTGCGAGTGCGGGTGACGGAAAATCGTCACGTCTCAGGCCTTGGTTTTGCTAACTTGCTGCCGGGCTGTATGCCCTTTTGTTTCCTCTTCGCCTGATTTCGACCCTTCCCGATGACTTCCCCGCGAATTTTGCTGATCGACCACGACGCCGCGCGTGGCCAGCGCCTTTGCGACGAATTGCAGGGCGCGGGTTGCGTGGCCGCGCTGCATACGGCGGAAGACATCGCCCTGAAAGCGGTCGAGCAGGGCTGGTCGCCCGATTTGGTGTTTTGCGACGGCGAAGGGGTGGGCATCGACGCGGCGCGGGTGCTGGCGCGGCTGCACGGCCTGCATCCTGCGCTGCCGGTGCTGATGGTGGCGCGGCATGCCTCGGTGCAGGCGGCCGTGCAGGCGCTGCAAAGCGGCGCGGCGGACTATCTGAACGCCCCCCTCGATCTCTCGCAGGCGCTGTCCAAGATTCGTCAGTTCGTGCCTTCGGCGACGTCGCTGACCCCGGCGAAAACCAAGGCTGCCGCGGCTTCAGCCCCGCTCGTAAGCTCGGCGCCGACCGCGGCCTCGACAAAGACAACATCGGCGCCCGGACCCGCCAGCGGCCTGATCGCCGAGTCTGCCGCGATGCAGCAGATTCTGACCATCGTCCGTCGCGCCGCGCAGACCGATGTCACTGTCATGCTGCTGGGGGAAAGCGGCGTGGGCAAGGAAGTCATGGCGCGCTATGTGCACGCGCAATCGCCGCGCTCGGCGGGACCGTTCATCGCCATCAACTGCGCCGCCATTCCTGAAACCCTGCTCGAAGCCACGCTGTTCGGCTTCGAGAAGGGCGCTTTTACCGGGGCAGGACAGTCGGCGCCGGGCAAATTCGAGCAGGCGCAGGGCGGCACGCTGCTGCTCGACGAAGTGACGGAAATGGCCCCGGCGCTGCAAGCCAAGCTGCTGCGCGTGCTGCAGGAGCGCGAAATCGAACGCCTGGGCGGGCGCAAACGCATCGCGCTCGACGTGCGACTGGTGGCCACCAGCAACCGCGATCTGCAGCAGGCGGTGCAGCAAGGCGTGCTGCGCGAAGACGTGTATTACCGGCTGAACGTGTTTCCGGTGCAGATTCCGCCGCTGCGCGAGCGCCGCGACGACATTTTGCCGCTGGCCAAGGCCATGCTGGTACGCCATGCGGCGCAGTTTGGCATGACGCCATCACCCCGGCTCGATTCTTCAGCGCAGCAGGCCTTGCTGGCGCACCGCTGGCCCGGCAATGTGCGCGAGCTCGACAACGTGATGCAGCGCGCGACCATTCTGAGCCAAAGCGGGGTGATTTCAGCGGCCGATCTGCTGTTTCCGCCTCCCGCCGCCGAAAGCCTTCAGCTCGCTTCGGCGCCTGCGCAGCCGCAGCTCACGCCGCAAGCGCTTACGCCGCAGCCCTTTTCGGGCGATCTCGGCAGCGAGTTGGCGTTGAATGAACGCCAGCTCATCGCCGACGCGCTGCAGCACAGCCAGGGCTCGAAGCAGCGGGCCGCAGAGCGTTTGGGCATCAGCCCGCGAACCCTGCGCCACAAACTGCAAAAGCTGCGCGAAGCCGGGCTGGAACTGCCGGACCAGCCTGATGCACCCTGACGCGCCTTGAACCAGCCATAGCTGGAACGCGTTTTGCTTCAAAGGGGCAAAACACCGGTTTAATCCCGGTTGAATCGACGAAAAATTGCCGGAGGCCTCATGCAGATCGATCCCATGCAAAGCGTGCTTGCCCAGATGCGCAGCCTCACCGCGCAGGCGCAGGCGCGGCCCGCAGACGCGGTGGGCGGCAATGCGGCAGCGGCGCTGGGCGCCACCGCGGCCTCGCAACAATCCGACTTCGCCACCACGCTCAAGAGCGCCATTGACGGGGTGAGCGGCGAGTTGCAGCACGCCAACGCCCTGCAGCAGCAGTTCGTATCGGGCACGGGCGATGTGAGTCTGAGCGATGTGATGCTCGCCTCGCAAAAGGCTAGCCTGTCGTTTCAGGCGGTGCTGCAGGTGCGCAACAAACTCGTGTCCGCCTATCAGGACATCATGAACATTCAGGCCTGATCGCACTATCGCCCCATCGCACCACGCCGTTTCCCTGAATGACATTTTTTTGACGTTCCTCTCCTGACGCCCCCTCATGGCCACGACCACCGCCGCCGCGCTGCAAGACCCCTTGGGCGCCTTCCGCCAGATGAATATGAACCAGCGTTTCACCTGGCTGGCGGGTCTGGCGGCGCTGATCGCGCTGGTTATCGTCACCCTGATGTGGACGAGCCGGCTCGACTATCAGGTGCTCTACACCAATCTTTCCGAGCGCGATGGCGGCGCGGTCATTGGCGAGCTGCAAAAGCTCAACATTCCCTACCGCATCACCGGCGGCGGCGCGGTGATCGAAGTGCCCTCGGCGCAGGTGTACGCCACCCGCATGAAACTCGCGGCCAACGGTCTGCCCAAAGGTGCGGGCGTGGGCTTCGAGGTGCTCGACCACGAGCCGATGGGCACCAGCCAGTTTGTCGAGCGCGTGAATTACCAGCGGGCGCTGGAGGGTTCTCTGGGGCGCACCATCGAATCGCTTTCGGCGGTGCAATCGGCCACGGTGCATCTGGCCATTCCCAAACCCTCCGTGTTCCTGAGCGAGGCCGAAAAGCCCTCAGCCTCGGTGCTGCTCAAGCTCTATCCGGGCCGGGTGCTCAGCGGTGCGCAGGTGGCGGGCATCGTGCATCTGGTGTCGTCCGCCGTGGCGGGGCTGGGGGATAAAAACGTCAGCGTGGTCGATCAGGACGGCAATCTGCTCACCTCCGGGCAGCGGGCTGACAGCGGCATACAGCCCGACCAGCTGATGTATCGCAACACCATCGAGCAGCAATATCGCAAGCAGATCGAAGCGCTGCTCGCGCCTCTGGTGGGCAACGAGGGGGTGCGCGTGGCGGTGTCGGCCGACATCGATTTCGCCAAGACTGAATCCAGCTCGGTGGTTTACGGCCAGGGCCATTTGCTCAGCCAGCAGCAGCAAAGCACCAATTCCAGCGGCGGCGGCACGCTGCCCGCCGGCGTGCCCGGCGCGCTGAGCAACCAGCCGCCGGGCGGGGTCACCGCTCCTTTTGTCATGGGCACGGCTTCCGCGCCGCTCACGCCCCAGCAACTCACGCAGATCACCCCCAGCCTCAAGACGCTGGCGCCCACGGCAGCCAGTTCGTCGGCCACGAGCAATTACGACCTCGACAAAACGGTCAGCCATACCCAGCAGCCGGTCGGCTCGGTCAAGCGGTTGTCGGTTTCCGTACTGGTGAACGATCAGGCCAAGGGCGGCAAGCCCGTGCCGCTGAACGCGGCGCAGTTGGGGCAAATGAAGCAGCTGGTGGAAAACGCCATCGGTTTCGATGCCAAGCGCGGCGACACCGTGAGCATTGTCAACATGCCCTTCACTGCCGCGCAGAAAGAGGCCGAGAAGCAGTTGCCCTTGTGGCGCCAGGCTTGGGTCTGGGACGGCGTGCGGCAGGCCGCGCCCTACGTCATCGCCCTGATTCTCGGTTTGATGGCCTACCGCGCCATGCGCAAGGCGGCGAGCGGCGATGTCAAGGCCAAACGTCGCAAAGGCAAGGAAGCCGCCGAGGACGACGAGGCCGTGCGTGAAGAGACGCCGAGTGACGGCATGCAAAAGTCATCCGGCCCGGGTGCGGGCGCCGAAATGGCGGCGGGCGGTATGCCCGGTGCGCTGGCGCCAGACACGGTGCAATTGAGCAATACCCTGGAGACGGATGCGGCGATCTCGCGCGAACTGGTCAAGCAAGACCCGCGGCGGGCGGCGCAGGTGGTGAAGGAGTGGCTGTCCGATGGTCAGTGAACAAGCCGATTTCAGCGGACTCGACCGCGCGGCCGTGCTGCTGCTGAGTCTGGGAGAAGACCAGGCCGCGGAGATCATGCGCCATCTCGGGCCGCGCGAAGTGCAGCGTTTGGGCGTGGCCATGTCCAAACTCAACCGGGTGAGCGCCGACCAGGCGCATGCGGTCATGCGCGAATTCCGCGAAAAAATCGAGCAGCAGACGGCACTCGGCCTGGGCTCCAACGAATTTCTGCGCGGTGCGCTGACCAAGGCGCTGGGCGGCGAGCGCGCCAATTCGCTGATCGAGCGCATTCTGCACGGCGGCGAATCGAACGGGCTGGAGAACCTCAAGTGGCTCGAGCCGCGCGCCATTGCCGAGCTGATCAAGCTGGAGCATCCGCAAGTGGTGGCGCTGGTGCTGGCCAATATCGAGCCCGAGCAGGCCGGCGAGGTCTTGCACTTTCTCACCGAGCGCCAGGCCGGCGAAGCCATGTTGCGGCTAGCCGCGCTCGACGGCCTACAGCCTAGCGCGTTGCGCGAGCTCAACGAAGTGCTCGAAGAGCAGCTTTCCGGCGATTCGCAGAGCGTGCAGGTCAGTTCCGTGGGCGGGCCGAAAGTCACCGCCGAGATTCTCAACCGGGTGGAAACCGCGCTGTCGTCGAGCATCATGGAGCATCTGCGCTCGCAGGACGAAGAACTGGCGACCAAGGTGCAAGACCAGATGTTCGTGTTCGACGATCTGATCAATGTGGACGACCGCAGTCTGCAGACCATGATGCGCGAAATTTCGTCGGAAACGCTGATTCTGGCGCTCAAGGGCACGAACAACGCGCTCAAGGAGAAATTTCTCAGCAATATGTCCAAGCGCGCCTCTGAAATGCTGCGCGACGACATGGAGGCCAAGGGGCCGGTCAAGCTCTCCGAAGTGGAGGGGGCGCAGAAGGAAATTCTGCAGATCGCCTCGCGCCTGGAAGCGGCGGGCCAGATTCAGCTGGGCAGCGGCGGCGGCGAACAACTCGTCGGCTGATGCATGGCGACCCGTAGCCGGTTCTCACCGAAGCCATGAGCGGCATCATTCCCAAGGAAGACGCGCAAGCCGCACGGCGCTGGCAGCCGCCGGAAATGGACTCTGCGGCGCGCACCGCGGCGCAGACCCCGCTTCAGACCGCTGGCGGCCCGCCCACCGCGCAGCAGTTCGAGGCGGTGTACGCGCAGGCCGAGGCGCAGGGCCGCGAAGACGGCCGACAGGCGGGCCTGGAACAAGGCCATCGCGAAGGCTACGCCGGCGGACACGCCGAGGGCCTGGCCGCCGGGCGGGCGCAGGCGCAGCAGGAACGTGAGACGCTGCAGGCGCTGCTCTCCCGCGTCACCCAACCCGTGGCCGCGCTCGACGCCGAGGCCGAGACGGCGCTGGTGGCGCTGGCGCTGGAACTGGCGCGGCAGGTCATCCTGCAAGAGCTGCGCACTCAGCCCGAAGCGCTGCTGCCCATTGTGCGCAAAGCCCTGGCGGCTTTTCCGGCGCAGGCGGGGGGGCCTTCGGTGCGGCTTCATCCCCTCGATCTGGACGTGTTGCGCAACGCCGCGCCCGATCTCGAAAGCAGCGGCGTGACCCTGCTGGCGGACGACACTTTGCAGCGCGGCGATCTGATCGTGGCCGCTGCCGCGCCGGGGCAGACCGCCACGCCCGACCGCCGCTGGCGCACGCGCTCGCGCGAGGCGGTGAGTGAGCTCGATCTGCGCGTGGAAGAACGCTGGCGGCAGATCATGACCCGGCTGTTCGAGGAGGGGCTGCAATGAGGGGGCTGAAATGAGGGGGCTGCAATGAGGGGGTTTCAATGAGTCTGGCCCGGGTATCGCGCCATCTGCAGACTTTGCAACTTCGCCTGCAATCGGGCGGGCCTTTGCCTCTGGTCTATAGCGGCAGCCTAGTGCGGGTGCGGGGGCTCATTCTCGAGGCGCAGGGGCTGGAAGCGAGTCTGGGCGAGCGTTGTCGCATCAGCACCGAGCAGAACCGTGTCATCGACGCCGAAGTGGTGGGTTTCAACGGCGATCATGTGCAGCTCATGGCGCTGGGCGAAGTGCAGGGCCTCACGCCGGGGGCGCGGGTGCATCCCGTGCCGGGCGATATTCGCATTCCCGTCGGGCCCGAACTGCTCGGGCGCGTGCTCGACGGCAACGGCCGTCCGCTCGACGGCGACGGCGCGCTGCTGGCCTCACACTACACCACCTTGTCCACCCAGCAGATCAACCCGCTGGCCCGGGCGCTGGTGCGCCAGCCGCTCGACGTGGGCGTGCGCGCGATCAATGCGCTGTTCACCGTGGGCCGTGGCGCGCGCATGGGGTTGTTCGCGGGCAGCGGCGTGGGCAAGAGCGTGCTGCTGGGCATGATGGCGCGCAACACCAATGCCGACGTCATCGTGGTGGGCCTCATCGGCGAGCGGGGCCGCGAGGTCAAAGAGTTCATCGAAGACATTCTGGGCATGGAAGGGCGCAGCAGGGCCGTCGTGGTGGCCGCCCCGGCCGATGCTCCGGCGCTGACCCGCATTCGCGGCGCGCGTCTGGCCACCGCGATGGCCGAGTATTACCGCGACCAGGGGCTGAACGTGCTGCTGCTGATGGATTCGGTCACCCGCTACGCCCTGGCGCTGCGCGAAGTGGCGCTGGCCGCAGGCGAGCCCCCGGCGGCGCGCGGTTTTCCGCCCTCGGTGTTCGCCAAGCTGCCGGCGCTGGTGGAGCGAGCGGGCAACGGGCCGGAGGGCGGCGGCAGCATCACCGCGTTCTACACCGTGCTGATGGAAGGCGACGACCAGCAAGACCCGGTCGCCGACAATGTGCGCGCCATTCTCGACGGCCACATCGTGCTCAGTCGCCGTCTGGCCGAGCAGGGGCACTTTCCGGCCATCGACCTGCAGGCGTCGATAAGCCGCGTGATGCCGGCCATCGCCACGCCGCTGGAACTTCGGCGCATGCAGAAGCTCAAGGAAATGCAATCGCGCTACGCCAGCCAGCAAGACCTCATCGCCGTGGGCGCCTACACCCCGGGCGCCGACCTGCAGCTCGACCAGGCGGTGCAGGCACACGCCGGCATCCGCGAGTTTTTGATTCAGGACATGCACGCCGCTGTCGGCCTGACACAGAGCCGACAGGAACTGGCCGATCTGATGACGCCCTACCTTGTTTGAAATGTCGGGTTTTTGACGATTTCGACAGGGAAGTTTGGGCCTGCCGGGTGCAAGGCTTACACTTTGCCTGAATCAAATTCGGCCCCCAACGCATGACCTACAACAACACCCTCAGCCCGCAACGGCTGGAGACCCTTCAGGCTTTGCATGCGCAAGCCGTAGAGGCCAGTCAGAATGCGGGTCAACTCGTGGGTAAACAGCAGGACATTCTTCGAACCGCGCAGGCGAAGCTTGCACAGCTTGAAAGTTATGCCGCGCAATATCGTGAACAGATCCAGACTCTGGGCACTGCCGGCACCGCCTGGAGTCAGGTGCGCGACCTGCGCGGTTTTGTCGATCGTATCGAATCGGCCATCACCGCGCAGAAAGTCGAACTCAACCGCCAGCAGCTCATCCTGACCGAACTCATGGGGCAATGGACGGCAGCGCGCCAGCGCGAAAAGGCGTTCGAGGTGCTGATCGACCAGCATCAGGCGCAAAAACGCCAGGGACAAAAGGCCAGCGCGCTGAAAAACCTGCAGGAATGGGCGGTGCGGCGAGCGTCGCAATTCCTGCCCAGCTCGCAGCAGCGGTCTGATTTCTGAAGTCGCAAGATCAGTCAGGCTGCAGTCAGTCAGGCTGGCGCAGGTTTTGCTTAGAACGGGTATCTACTCGTTTGAGCCGCCATCATGCCGCTGATCGTTCCTGTCGTGTCCACTCCTGCTGCGCCGCCTGCCGAATCGTCGTCGGCCGGGGCTGCAGCGTCTCAGAACGAGACCGGGCCAAGCTTTTCCGACGCGCTTTCGCGTGCGGGCAAGGCGGCGCCTTCGTCGTCGGCGTCCGCAGATTCGGCAAAAGCGCAGAAACCGAGCGAGGCTTCATCTTCAGACGCAAAAGCGACAGCGCAGGCGCGGGGCAAGGCCGATTCGCCGCAGATGCAGTCATCCGCGCCATCACAAGATTCTGGAGCGGCGAATGCGAGCGCATCGGCGCTGGCCCCGCAGACCAGCGGGGCGCTCGAAGCGGCAATGGCGGCAGCGCAAAGCGGCAAAACCTTGCCGCTGGACGACCGCAAGACTGCGCCGAAGGATGCCAGCCCAGCAGCACCTAGTTCTGTGCTCGCCGCCATGCTGCAGGCGCCGGTTGCCACCTCGGTTGCCGCGCCCATTGCCACCCCGACGGCTGAGACCAAAGACGCCAAAACCTTGCCGACCTCCGCCCTACTGGCCGGACCGCAGAATGACCCGCTGACAGACCGGCAGGCGAACTTCGGGCGCGCGGGAGCGCCAGCAGGCGTTACGACGGGCGGCACAACCAAGGGCGCCGAGAGCCTGCCCGCGTGGATGCAGAATCTGGCGGGCAACGCTGCCGACGCCGCACAGCCCAGCCGATTCGCGGCCCTGCATCAGTCCTTCACCACGGCTTCAGACCTTTCGGCCCTGCAGGCCTCACCGTCGAACCATGCCGACTCAACCCCGTCTGTTGTGTCGCCAAACCAGATCGGGCAGGCTTTGACTCTGGGTATGCCACAGGCCAACCCGCAGGCCAACCAAGTATCGCAGACGGTCTGGGCGGCTACCGTGCCCGCCCATATGGGTTCGCCCGACTGGGGGAAGGCGATGAATCAGCAGGTCTTGCTGGCGGCACAGGGGCAGCAGCAATTCGCCACGCTGCATCTCAATCCGCCGCAACTCGGGCCGCTCGAAGTCCATCTGCAGATGCACGATGGCCAGATTCAGGCGCAGTTTGTCTCCGCGCATGCCGTGGTGCGGCAGGCGGTCGAGGCGGCGCTGCCGCAACTGCGCGATGTGTTTGCCGGGGCCGGGCTGTCGCTCGGCCAGACTTCCGTCGGCACACAAGGCGGGCAGGGCGATCGCCAGCAGGCACGCTCGCAACGCGGCGCGTCGGGATCGAACGCGATTGCCGACATCGCCGCAGGCGGCGCGCCGGGCGCTTCGGCCGCGCAGGTCTTGCGCTGGCAGCAGGGACTGGTGAACACCTATGTCTGAGAACCTGGGAGTCTTTCATGCTGCGGTCGGTGTGCTGCACGAAGCCGCGCCCCTTCAAAAACCCCGCCCTTGTGTCGTTATACCCTGCAGTGAAAAGGTATTGATCGTCCTTCACGAGCAAAGGGTGCGCAGCGTGCGCGCCCCAATCAGCACATCGGGAGTGGGGTATGGCGGAACAAGAGGCCAAGGCCAAGGAAAAGGGCGGCGGCAAGACCAAGTTGATCATCATCATTCTGGTGGTGGTGATCGTGCTCATGGCCGGGGGCGGCGCGGCGGCATTTTTTCTGATGAAGCCCAAGGCGGCGCCCACCGCGGCCGAGCTGGCTGCGGAGGCTGCGGCCGAGAAGGCGAAGAACATGCGTTTCATCAGCATGGAGCCGTTTGTCACCAATCTGCAGAGTACCGACGGCACAGTGCATTACCTGCAGGTCAAGATCGATCTCAAGACTTACGATCCTTCGGTTGAAGGCAAGGTCAAGCTCATGACGCCCGAACTCCGCAACAACATTCTGCGCATCCTCGCGGCCCAGTCGATCGACAAGGTCGATTCGGTGGAAGGGCGCGATCACCTGCGCGAAGACATCCTGCATTCGGTGAACAAGGTGCTCGAAGGCGCGCCTGCGGTGGCCGCTGCAGGTGGGGAACATGGCGGCGGGGGCGGCACGGCTGCGCATGGGCATGACGGGGCGCCGATCGACGGCGTGTTTTTTACCGCTTTCGTGGTGCAGTGAAATGAAACAGCCCCGACGCTCGATTTGCTCGCTGTTCCCCGAGGGCAGTGCCCTCTTCCTCATAACGGCTGTGCGAAACTGACATGGTTCAAGACGTCCTCTCCCAAGACGAAGTCGACGCGCTGTTCGGCGGCATTTCAGGCGAAGAGCCGGTGGCCGAACCGGAGGCGGCGGATGAAGGGGGCGTGCGTCCTTACGACCTGGCCAGTCAGGACCGCATCGTGCGCGGGCGTATGCCCACGCTGGAAGTCATCAACGAGCGCTTCGCCCGGCTGTGGCGGGTGAGTCTGTTCAACTTTCTGCGGCGCGCCTCTGAAATCTCGGTGTCGTCGGTGAAGCTGACCAAGTACAACGAGTTCATTCGCGGCCTGGTCGTGCCCAGCAATCTCAATCTGGTGCAGATGAAACCTTTGCGCGGAACCGCGCTGTTCATCTTCGACCCGCGGCTGATTTTCAGCGTGATCGACAACTTTTTCGGGGGAGATGGCCGCTTTCACGCCCGCATCGAGGGCCGCGACTTTACCCCGCTGGAGCAGCGCATCATCAAGCGCATGCTCGACATGGTGTTCAAGGAATACAAAACCGCCTGGGCGCCCGTGCTGCCGCTGGAGCCCGAGCTCACGCGCTCCGAAGTCAACCCGCAGTTCGTCAACATCGCCACCCCGACCGAGGTGGTCATCGTCTCCACCTTCGATGTCGAGATCGAGGGCGGCGGCGGTAGCCTGCACGTGTGCATCCCGTACAGCATGGTCGAACCCATCCGCGACCAGCTCACCACCGGCATGACCACCGACCGCAGCGAGGTCGACCACCGCTGGGTCAAGGCCTTGCAGACTGAAATGCGCGAGGCCGAAGTGGAAATGCGCGTCGAACTGCTGCAACGGCAAATTCTGGTGCGCGAACTGCTGAATCTGCGGGTCGGCGATGTCCTGCCGGTGGACATGCCCGAAACCGTGATTGCCCGCGTGGACGGCATTCCCGTGCTGCTTGGCGAGTATGGGCGGCACGAAGACAAGATGGCGCTCAAGATTCGCCAGCAGCTTTTCCCGGAGGTGCCCGAGAAGGCGCAACTCCTGGCGCACGGCGCGCACTGATTCCGATCCCTTATTCCGCAGGACATTCCATGGCAGAAGACACCCCCACCGACACCGCAGCCGCCGACGATCTGGCAGCCTGGGGCGAAGCCATGGCGGAGCAGGGCGTTGCCGCCGAGCCAGTGGCCGCTGCGGCAGAGCCGCCCAAGGTGCAACCCGCTCCCTTCGCCGAACTTCGTGCCGATCAGGGCGGCGGCGCGCCCAACAACCAGCTCGATCTGGTGATGGACATCCCCGTCACGCTCTCGGTGGAGCTGGGCCGCACCAAAATCCAGATTCGCGAACTGCTGCAACTGGCGCAAGGCTCAGTGGTCGATCTCGACCGGCTCGCCGGCGAACCGATGGATGTGCTGGTCAACGGCTTTCTCATCGCGCGCGGCGAAGTCGTGCTGGTGAATGACAAGTTCGGCATTCGCCTGACCGACATCGTCAGTCCGACCGAGCGCGCCCGGCGTCTGGCTTGAGGTGCTAGAAAAGCCGACGGCTCAAGCCAATTTGAACTGCAGCATGCTTTCCTGCAAAGCCTGCGCCTGCGCATTCATCTCTTCTGCAGTGGCCGCGAGTTGTTCCGAAGCCGAGGCGTTCTGTTGAGTGACGGCTGAGAGCTGCGCCACCGCCTGATTGATCTGCTGCATGCCCGTGGACTGCTCCTCCGACGCTGCTGTGATCTCCTGCACCAGATCCGAAGTCTTCGAGATATGGGGTGCCATCTGTGCAATCAGGCTGCCCGCCGCATCCGCCTGCTTCACCGTCGAAGTCGCCAGATCGCCAATCTCCTTGGCCGCCACCTGAGAGCGCTCAGCCAGCTTGCGCACCTCCGCGGCCACCACCGCAAAGCCCTTGCCATGCTCCCCAGCCCGGGCCGCTTCAATCGCCGCATTCAAAGCCAGCATATTGGTCTGATACGCAATGTCATCGATGATCGAGATGCGTTCGGCAATACTCTGCATCGCCGAGACCGTGCCCTGAACCGCCGCACCCCCTTCACGCGCTTGGCCTGCCGCCTGCTGCGCCATCGAATCCGTCAGACGCGCGTTATCCGCGTTATGGCGAATGGAGGCGGTCGCCTGCTCCAGCGTGGCCGAGGTTTCCTCCACCGACGCCGCCTGCTCTGAGGACGACTGCGACAGACTTTGCGAAGTGGCCGACACCTGCGTGGACGCTGAGAGCAACTGCTCGGCGGAAGATCGCACCGAGCCGATGACCGAAGTCAGCCGCCCGACCATCTCGCCCAAAGCAGCGAGCAACTGCCCGGTTTCATCCTTCGACGTGGAAGCCACCCGCACCGACAGATCGCCTTCGGCCACGCGCTGGGCGACAGAAACGGCTTCGGCCAGGGGGCGGGTGATGGAGCGGGTGATCCAGAAGCCGCCCACCATTGCTGCGAGGATGAAGCCGATGGTGATCCACAGCGCCTGGCGAACCGCACTTGCATAGGCGGCCTGGCTTTGCGTATACGCCGCCTGCATCTGCGCTTTCTGATGGGCGATCAACGCACTGATGTGCTGGTGCATGGCGAGCACGATGGGCGAGGCTAGCTGGGTGTAGATGGTGCTGGCCTGCGGATAGAGCCCTTGCTGCATCAGAGCGATGACTTGCTGCTGCACGCCCCGGTTCTTCGCCATCAAGCTGTGAATTTCAGCGAGCTGCGAGTTGACCTCGGCATCCGGCGGCAAGGCTTGCAAGTCTTTGAACACTTGGGCCGTGCTTTCGCGGTTTTCGGCGAGCTGTTTTTTCAGGGCTTGCTGCGCCTCGTCATGCGCCGGGTTCAGCAGGGTTTGATACAGCGCGGCCGTGGTGCCCTGGAAGTTGGTGAAAAAAGTGTTGAGCAGGGTAATGCGCTGGCTTTGCACATGCACGATGGCGTCGAGCCGGGCGTTTGACTGTGCCAATTGCTGCTGTGCCAACGCGGCATTGAGCACGATGACGGCCAGCATCCCGAGCAGACCCAGGGTCATGCGGGTGCGAATGCGAAGGTTGTTCATCAGGATAGTGAGAGAGGTTTTGTTTGATGCCTATGCAACGACACACAGCCAGTGCCGCTGCATAGGGGAAGACCCCGTGTGGAGCGCGACTTACGGGTTCAACCGCGGCCGTATTCCACCATCGCCGCGCCGATGTCGCCCAGGGCCAAGCTGCGGTCGGCGGCGCCAAGTTTCACCGCCTCCTTGGGCATGCCATAGACCACGCTGGTGGCTTCGTCTTGCGCCACGGTGCGGGCGCCGGCGTCGTGCATTTCCTTGAGGCCGCGCGCGCCGTCGTCACCCATGCCGGTGAGGATGATGCCCAGCGCGTTGCGCCCGGCGCATTGCGCCACTGAGCGGAACAGCACATCGACCGAAGGCCGGTGGCGGTTGACCGGCGGGCCATCGCGCACTTCGACGTGGTACTGCGCGCCGCTGCGCCGTACCTGCATGTGGCGACCGCCCGGCGCGATGAGCACCAGCCCGGGAATCAGCCGTTCGCCGTCACGCGCCTCGCGCACTTCGAGGGCGCAGACGGAATTCAGGCGCTCGGCAAAAGTCGCGGTGAACTTCTCCGGCATGTGCTGCACCACGGCGATGCCCGGCAGGGTGCGGGGCAGGGTAGTGAGCACGCGCTCGAGCGCCACGGTGCCGCCGGTGGACATGCCCATGGCGATGATCTTCTCGGTGGTGTCGGTCAGCACATGCGCGCTGGGGGTGAACGTGGGCGGCGCGGGGGCCTTGGCCACGCTGACCACGGGCCGCGACAAGGCGCGCAGACTACCGGTGTTGGCGCGGGCTGCGGCCTTGATGGTCTGCGTCAGCTCGGTGGTTTGCTCCACCAGAAAGTCCTTCAGGCCCACGCGCGGCTTGGTCACCACGCTGACGGCCCCGGCCGCCAGAGCATCGAGCGTGATCTGCGCGCCTTTTTCGGTGAGTGTGGAACAGATCACCACCGGCAGCGGATGCTCGACCATGAGCTTCTTGAGGAAGGTGATGCCGTCCATGCGGGGCATCTCGACGTCGAGCACCAGCACGTCGGGCCACTGGCCTAGCTGCATGCGCTGCAGGGCAAACAGCGGGTCGGGTGCGACACCGATGACCTCGATGCCCGGATCGCGCAGCAGCACGGCCTGCAGCACCTGCCGCACCACGGCGGAATCGTCGACGATGAACACCTTGACCTTGTCGGTCCGAATCATGAAAGCGTCTCCAGTAGGAAGGGTTTTGATGGGACTCAGCCCATGCTTTGCTGCGCGTTCTGGCCCCAGAATTTCAGATAGGCGTCGCCGCTCCAGATCTCGAACAGCACATTGCGGTGGCCTTCGCCGCCCAGATGTTCGGCCTTGAGGCGCAGGCCATGTTGACGCACGAGTTCGCGTCCGCGCAGTACGTTTTTGCACGGCACGTCCATGCAGCCGTGCTGCACATGCAGGGGCTTTTCTTGCGTGAACATGCGCCCGCCGCCGAATAGCTTGGCCTCGTATTCATCGGGGCGGGTGCCCGCCGCCCGCATATCGCGCAGGAATAGCAGCATGGCCTCGTCGGCATAGCGGCCGTCGAGCGCACGGTGAGCACCATGATGCGCGCCGCGGCCGGGCAGCATGTAATGGCATAGCCCGCCGATCTTCAGTTGCGGGTGCCACACCGCAATGGCCACGCACGAGCCCAGCAGGGTGCGCACGCGCGTGCGCCCTTCGCCGAAATACAGCTCGCCGGGCTGCAGAAAAATTTCCAGCGGTTCTTCCTGCGCCGCTTCGGCAGGTGCGGGGAACGGCGCAGTTTTCATTGCGGCTTGAGATAGACGGCGGGCTGAAGGCTGCGCAGCGGCAGATCCAGACCGTTCAGGCTTTCGGAATGACCGATGAACAGATGCCCGCCGGGCCGCAGCACATCGAGCAGCCGACGGCAAACCGCGCGCTTGGTCTCGGCGTCGAAATAGATCATCACATTGCGCAGCACCACCAGGTCGAACTGGCCGATGTCGGGCAGGGCGGTGTTGAGATTGATGACCTGAAAGCGCACCCGCTCGCGGATGCTGGGCTGCAGCGCAAAACTACCCTCATGCGCCCCCGTTCCCTTCAGACAAAAGGCCTTGAGGTAGGGCTGGGGAATTTTTTCGGCGCGCTCCATCGGGTAGATGGCGCGACGCGCCTGCTCGATCACCCGGGTGGAAATGTCGGAGGCCACGATCTCCCACGGCCGTTGTCCCATGCGCTCGGCCAGCACCATGGCGATGCTGTAGGGCTCTTCGCCGCTGGAGCAGGCCGCGCTCCACACCCGGAATGGGCGCGAGGTATCCGCATGCGGAATGATTTGCTCCGACAGATAGGCGAAGTGCCGCGGCTCGCGAAAGAAATAGGTTTCGTTGGTGGTGAGCAGGTCGATGGCCTGCTGGCGCTCGGCGGCGTCTTGCCGCAGATGGTGCAGGTAATCGGTGAAAGTCGCCAGCCCGAGCGCGTGCAGCCGCTTTGAAAGACGCCCTTCGACCAGCGCTTTTTTCGACGGTGCCAGGGTGATGCCAGCGGCTTCGAACATGAGGCGGGAAAAGCCGCTGAGTTCGGTATCGGTGAGCGTTTGCATGGTTTTTTCAGCCAGGTGTGTGGGTCTTGGCATCGGCCAGATATTGAGCAAAGCGCTTGGGCGCGACCGCCTGGCTGAACAGCCAGCCCTGGTAGGCCTCGCACCCGAGTTGCTGCAGAAAATCGGCTTGCTCCTGCGTTTCGACGCCTTCGGCGATGACGATCAGGTGCAGGGCCTTAGCCATCGAAATCACCGCACGCGTAATGGCCGCGTCGTCGGCATCGTTGGGCAGGTCTTTGACAAAAGCGCGGTCGAGTTTGATTGTGGTGACGGGCAGGCGCTTGAGCGAGGCCAGCGAGGAGTAGCCCGTGCCGAAATCGTCGATGGAGGTGTTCACGCCAAGTTCGCGCAATTGCACGATCAGCCCGCTGACATGCTCGGGATCGCGCAGCATCATGCTTTCGGTGATTTCCAGCTCCAGCAGGCCGGGCGCGATGCCCGAGTGCTCCAGGGCCAAAGAGACCTGGCGCAAAATCAGATCGCCCTGCAACTGCCGCATCGAGCAGTTCACGGCGATGGGCAACGGGGTCTTCCCCTGCTGCTCCCATTCTTGAAGCTGCTTGCACACGGCGTTCAGCACCCATTGCCCCACGGGCACGATCAGGCCGGTTTCTTCGAGCAGCGGAATGAACGTGGCCGGAGAAACCAGGCCATGTTGCGGGTGCTGCCAGCGCAGCAAGGCCTCCGCCCCAATCACCTGACGGGTTTGCAAGCAGACCTTGGGTTGGTAAAGCACAAAAAACTGCTCCATGGCGAGAGCGTGGCGCAGATCGGTCTCCATCTCGATGAGCTCGCGCCCGCGCTGGCTCATGTCGGCGGTGTAGAGCAGCGCCCGGCCCGGGGTGTTGGCCTTGCAGCGGTACATGGCCACATCAGCACGGCTGAACAGTTGCGTGGCCGAGCGCCCATCGCGCGGCGCACGGGAAATGCCCAGGCTGGCGGTGATGAAAATGGTCTGGCCGTCGAGCACGAAAGGTTCGGTCAGGCTGTTGAGCAGTTGCTCGGCGTGATCGAGCAGGGCCTGCTGATCGGCGGTGCAAGGATGCAGCACGGCGAAGGCATTGCCGCCCCAGCGTGCCAGAAAATCGTCTGGAGCAAGCGCGACCTTCAGCCGCGCCGCGGTTTCGATCAACAGGTCATCGCCCAGGGCGTGACCAAAGCTGTCGTTGATCTGGCGGAAGCGGTCGATGTCGAGCAAGTAAACGGCCAGTTGGCGGCTCTCGTCCCGGCTGGTCTCGGCTTCGAGCCAGCGCTCTAGCGATTCGATGACCAGGGTCTGATTGGGCAGTTCGGTCAGCTCGTCGTGATCGATCAGCCACTTGAGGCGCCGGTCTACGGCACGGATTTCCGTGACGTCGTGCGCGACCGCTGCGGCGCCGAGAGGCGTGCCGGTGGAATCCAGCAGTCGGCGCGCCGTGATTTCATAGTGCCGCCACTGGCCTTCCAGGCTTTCTATCAGAAAGTTCTCTGCCTCCTTGGGTTCACCGCGCAAGGCCGATTCCAGCGGCAGTTGCTCCAGTGGAACCGGCTTGTGGTCAGTGGTGTGAACAGGCGTGACCAACTCCAATTCACGCAATGACACCCCCATTTTTGTCGGCAAACCCGCCCGAATGGCTGCCGCGTTCACATAGCTCAGCAAGCCGTTTTCGTCGCAGGCGTAGACCACGTCGCGCATATTGTCGAGCACCGCATTCAGAAACGCGGTCTGTCGGATCGCAGCGTCCCTGCGGGCGAGTTCGTCAGTCACGTCGAGGGCGTAACACACGATGGAGGTCACAGCGCCGTCCTCGTTCTTCACCGGGGAGACATGCCACTGCAGCATGCGGTAGCGGCCATTCTTGTGACGATAGCGCCGGTGCGCGCAATAGGCGCCCACCTCTGTGTCTGCCATGCCGCCGAGCTGGGCGGCCACGGCGCCCCGGTCGTCCGGATGCAGAAAATCGTCGACGACATGGGGCTGGCGCAGCTCTGCCGGCGTGTAGCCCAGCATCTCGCTGAAGGCCGGATTGAAGTCGAGAATGTCGCCTTGCCCGTTCACCATCAAAATGCCGATACCGGAATAGTCAAAAGCGTTCTGCACCCGCGCGTTCGCCTGATGCAGCCTCTGGGTCAGTGGGCGCAGTTGCCAGCCCAGCACGAGCAGCCCCAGCAGCACCAGACCCGGCACGAACAGCAGCCCGGTTTCGAGCGTATCGACGACCGGGGCATAGAGTTCGGCCGTGGGCACCTCCACCGCCAGGGCCAGCCCGGTTGTGCCGAGCGGCGTGGAGCTGATCAGCCATCGCTGGCCGTCGATTTCCTCAATCGTCGTAGCCGCTTTGCCCTGTGCCCAGCGCACCTCTGCGGGCAGACGCTTGGATGTGAGTAGCGTCGTCTGTTCGCTTTCGCCGGTCTGGCTGGGTAGGCAGCTCCAGAGGTCATTGGAGAGGCTGCAGATCTTGATGACGGTGTGTTTCGCGCGACGCGTCAGCTCATGCGCGATGCGGCTTGACGCGGGCAGGGGCAGCGAGGCGCTGAAGTGGCCGATGGTCTGCTCGCCCTTGCGAATCGGGAGTTGCGCGTGCAGAAAAAAATTGAGCGTTTCCGGATCGCGCTGCAGCATGAACTGGCTGGCTGGTGGCATGGCCGGCGCCAGGCTGGGCAGCCCCGGGTGGTGCGCTGTGGAGGCTGCACTCGACAGCACGGTTTCACCCCAGAGATTGGTGATGCTGTATTCGTGAGGGGCCAACAGCGCCATCATGGTGCGCAAGTCGGCGAGTTGGCTTTGCAGTTCGGCAGATGGATGCGCGGGACTGCCTTCTTTGCCGGTTTGAAGCGTTTGCAGGGTGCGTAAGAGCAATGGGTTGTGGGAAAACCGCTCCAGCTCCTTGCCGCGAACCTCCATCGCCATGAGCAGGCCGCGGCTGAGTGCGTCGCGGTCGTTCTCCATGCTGAGCGTCAGCCGATTCCGTTCGTGGTCGGCCATTACCAGAGCGGTGAATAGCGCGGTGAGCGAGCTAGCTAGCAACAGAATCACCGCCGCCGTCAGCATGAGTTTGCGGTCTGGCCGCTGCCGGTACGCCGCGCGCATCCAGGGAAAGCGATTGCGCACGGCCGTGGCGATGCCAGCGGAAAACAGCAGCGCCGCAGGCTGGTAGGCGCTGCTCGTCCCGGTTCCCCACAGCTGCTGGAGCAGCTTCCAGGCGAGCATCAGCACGCCGGCCATCGCTAGGGCGACGATGCCGAGATCGATGAGTAGTGGGGTGATCAGGTGCATCAGCGTGTTGAGGATTTAGTCAGTCCCTTCAGAACCGCACGAACTCCGGTTGCAGTTGCGTGAGCACCGGCAGGCTGTCTTCGTTAGCCGCCCGGGCCTTGCCTGCGGCAGGCCGTGCGGCCGGTTTAGCCGCCGTGACTTGCGCTTCTTGGCTGAGCCGGAAGCCCGCCATGCTTTCCTGCAAAGCCTGCGCCTGCGCATTCATCTCTTCTGCAGTGGCCGCGAGTTGTTCCGAAGCCGAGGCGTTCTGTTGAGTGACGGCTGAGAGCTGCGCCACCGCCTGATTGATCTGCTGCATGCCCGTGGACTGCTCCTCCGACGCTGCTGTGATCTCCTGCACCAGATCCGAAGTCTTCGAGATATGGGGTGCCATCTGTGCAATCAGGCTGCCCGCCGCATCCGCCTGCTTCACCGTCGAAGTCGCCAGATCGCCAATCTCCTTGGCCGCCACCTGAGAGCGCTCAGCCAGCTTGCGCACCTCCGCGGCCACCACCGCAAAGCCCTTGCCATGCTCCCCAGCCCGGGCCGCTTCAATCGCCGCATTCAAAGCCAGCATATTGGTCTGATACGCAATGTCATCGATGATCGAGATGCGTTCGGCAATACTCTGCATCGCCGAGACCGTGCCCTGAACCGCCGCACCCCCTTCACGCGCTTGGCCTGCCGCCTGCTGCGCCATCGAATCCGTCAGACGCGCGTTATCCGCGTTATGGCGAATGGAGGCGGTCGCCTGCTCCAGCGTGGCCGAGGTTTCCTCCACCGACGCCGCCTGCTCTGAGGACGACTGCGACAGACTTTGCGAAGTGGCCGACACCTGCGTGGACGCTGAGAGCAACTGCTCGGCGGAAGACCGCACCGAGCCGATGATCGAAGTCAGCCGCCCGACCATCTCGCCCAAAGCAGCGAGCAACTGCCCGGTTTCATCCTTCGAGGTGGAAGCCACCCGCACCGAAAGATCGCCTTCGGCGACACGCTGGGCGACGGAGACGGCTTCGCCCAGGGGGCGAATCACCAGACGGCGAAGAAGAAAGGCGGTGACGCCGAGTATCAGCAGAACCATGATCGACCCACCCATCAGAATGGGCAGAACCCGCTCCCAGGTGTGGCTGGCAACGACGGATTTCGCGTAACGGGTGGTGACGGTGAAGCCCCAACCGGGTATGGCTTTCGATGACGTGATCCAGTCTTCCGGGTTGATCTGGGCTGGCATATTGGACGTGGCGAAAATCACTTTGCCGGACTTGTCAGTCACGTCCAGATTGCCGCCATACAGCAGTTGCAGCTTGCCGACTTCGTTTTTGATGGCATCGATCTGCGCCTTGTAGCCGACGTACCAGATGCCGATGATTTTGCCGCTGGCGTCGCGCATGGGCTCATAGCCGGTGATGTAGGGATTGCCCAGAATCTGCACTACGCCATAAAACGCTTTGCCATCGCGGATGTCGGCAATCACCTTGCCTTTGGGGTCGAGCAGGGTGCCGATGGCGCGGGTGCCGTCCGGCTTTTTGACATTGGTGCTTACGCGCACAAAGTCGTCACCGCTGCGCACGAACAGGGTGGCGGTGCCGCCAAACAGCTTGGTTACGCCGTCCACCAGGCCGAACTGGTTGACCTCGCTGGTCTTGCCAAACTGCAGATCGGGCAGCATTTTTCCGCCCAGGTCCACTGGCGTGCCCAGCGAAGGCGCGCCGAGCTGCGCGCCACGCTCGGTCAGCAGGCGCATGGAGCCATGCACCTGCTCGTTGAGCAGATTCTTGGTGATGTCGAGCGTGCGCACGATTTCGCCCATCTGCTGCTGCGATTCACGTTGAATCTCCACGCCGACGTTGTGTTGCGCGTTGCGCACCATCAGGAACGAGCCGGTGGCGACCACGACGATCACCAGCAAGGCGATCGGCGCAAGGATGCGGAACTGAAGACGTTGATGCAAAGCGAGGGTCATGGCGTGCTCTGGTCGATGAAAAGAGGGGAGAAAAATCGGTTAAAAAAGAAATCAGGCGGCCATATGCGAGGCGCTGGCCAGACCGGCCATGTCTTCGACGGACAGCACCCGGCCCACATCGAGCAGGATGATGAAACCGGCGTCGGTGCGGGCCATGCCGCGGATGAACTCTTGCCGCAGGCCGGTGCCGAAGCTCGGCGCCGGTTCGATCTGGCCGGCTTCCATATCGAGTACGGCGTTGACCGCATCGACCAGCACGCCGATGGCCAGCGGCCCGTCTTCGCCCTCGATTTCAACGATGACGATGCAGGTGCGGGCCTGCAAGGCGGTGGGCGCGCGGCCGAAGCGCTGCGCCAGATCGATTACCGGCACCACGTTGCCGCGCAGGTTGATCACGCCGTGCACAAAGGCCGGCATCATCGGCACTGTGGTCGGGCGGGTGTATTCCAGAATTTCCCGTACCCGCAGAATGTCCAGACCATAGATCTCGTTCTGCAAGGTGAAGGTCAGGTACTGGCCGCTGGTGGGCTGGGCGTTGCCCGCCAGTTGCAGGGCAGGGGTGGAAGACGGATGCGCGATGGCGGTCGTCATATGGGGCTCCTTGGAAAATAGGCTGATCAGAATTTGACGAAGTCGCCCGCCCCGGCCGCAGCCAGGGTGGGGCGCGGCGTGGCAGCGGGTCGGCGCGCGGGAGCCGTTGGTGTGCGCGACTGGGCTACGGCTGGCGTTGCTTGGGCGTCGGTTTTGAACTGGCTGATGAGGTCTTGCAGACCGCTGGCCTGCGCATTCATCTCTTCGGCCGTGGCCGCGAGTTGTTCCGAAGCCGAGGCGTTCTGCTGGGTGACGGCTGAGAGCTGGGCGACGGCCTGATTGATCTGCTGCATGCCGGTGGCCTGCTCCGTGGTCGCTGCGGAGATTTCCTGGACGAGACCGTAGTTCTTCGTCTTCAGAGTGACCAATTCAGAAATCAGGTGAGTGGCGTGATCGGCGTGCTTGACCGTTGTGGAGGCCAGATCGCCGATTTCCTTGGCTGCGGATTGGCTTTTCTCGGCCAGCTTGCGCACCTCGGCGGCCACCACCGCAAAGCCCTTGCCATGTTCTCCGGCGCGGGCCGCTTCGATCGCCGCATTCAAAGCCAGCATATTGGTCTGGTACGCAATGTCATCGATCAGAGAAATGCGATCCGCGATGGTTTGCATGGCGGTGGAAGCCTGTCCAACGGCGCCTTTACTGCTGTTGGCATGTTGCAGCACCTGTTGGGCGAGCGCATCAGCCGCAGAGGCGTTGTCCGCGTTCTGGCGTATCGAGGCAGCAGCCTGCTCGACGGTCGCCGAGGTTTGTTCCACCGAAGCGGCCTGCTCCGAAGACGACTGCGACAGGCTTTGCGAAGTGGCCGACACCTGGGTGGACGCCGAGAGCAGTTGCTCGGCCGACGAACGCACCGAGCCGATGGTCTGGGTAAAACGGTCGATCATCTTTTGTGCCGAGGCCATGACCTGACCGATTTCGTCGTTGCTGCGGCGGTCCATGCGAACCGTCAAGTCACCCTGCTCAAGCCGTGCAAACACAGCGAAGGCGTTGCGCATCGAAGCGTTGGTGCGGCGGGTGATGAACAGCGCCAGCGCCACCAGCAGGGCAATGCCGATGACCGAGATGATGAGGCCCTGCGTGCTGTAAGCCCACGCGGCCGCGCTCACGTCATCGATATACACCCCGGTGCCGATCACCCAGTGCCAAGGCGCGAAATTGATCGCGTAGGCTACTTTCGGGAAGGCCTCTTGGGTGGCGCCGCCGCCCGCAACGGGCTTGGGAAAGCGGTACTCGAAAATGCCGCCATCGGAATTTTTTGCTGCGAGGTTCTGCGCGGTGTAGAGGTTCATCTTGCCGTCGGTATCAACCGGCTTGGCCTCCAGCCCGGGGCGGTAGCCGGTGGCGTTGTCGAACTTGGGCAGATCGAGCACCTTGCCGATGAGCGCGGGCACCGTGGGGTGCATCAGCATGGTTGGCACCGGGGTGGTGTCGGTGGTGATCCAGAAGTAGCCGTCTTTCTTCGCGCCGTAGCGCATGTCCTTGACGGCGGCCATCGCCTGGGTTTGGGCCTGCTGCGTGGTCAGCTTGCCGGCCTGCGCCTGCTGATAGTAATACTGAATCACGCCCTCAGCGGTTTGCGTGGCGTTGCGCAGCATGAATTCGCGCTCGGTCAGAATGGACGACTGCAAGCGGCTCACATTGAGCAGGGTGATGCCGATCATTCCGAGAATGAACAGCGCGGAAAGCAGCAACAGGCTGCGGCGAATGTCGAGCTTGAAGCCCTGTCTGGATCGCATGAGAGTTCCTTGTGAACGGAAGGTGAGTGGGTGATAGTGTGTGTTGAGATTTAGAACCGCACGAACTCCGGCTGCGATTGCGTGAGCACCGGCAGACTGTCCTCGGTAGCCGCCCGGGCCTTGCCTGCGGCAGGCCGTGCGGCCGGTTTAGCCGCCGTGACCCGCGCTTCTTGGCTAAGCCGGAAACCCGCCATGCTTTCCTGCAAAGCCTGCGCCTGCGCATTCATCTCTTCGGCAGTCGCCGCGAGTTGTTCCGAAGCCGAAGCGTTCTGCTGAGTGACCGCTGAGAGCTGCGCCACCGCCTGATTGATCTGCTGCATCCCCGTGGACTGTTCTTCTGATGCCGCCGTGATCTCCTGCACCAGATCCGAGGTCTTCGAGATATTGGGTGCCATCTGCGCAATCAGGCTGCCCGCCGCGTCCGCCTGCTTCACCGTCGAAGTCGCCAGATCGCCAATCTCCTTGGCCGCCACCTGAGAACGCTCGGCCAGCTTGCGCACCTCCGCGGCCACCACCGCAAAGCCCTTGCCATGCTCCCCAGCCCGGGCCGCTTCAATCGCCGCATTCAAAGCCAGCATATTGGTCTGATACGCAATGTCATCGATGATGGAGATGCGCTCCGCTATGGCTTGCATCGCCGAGACCGTGCCCTGAACCGCAGCACCCCCTTCGCGCGCTTGGCCTGCCGCCTGCTGCGCCATCGAATCCGTCAGACGCGCGTTATCCGCGTTCTGGCGAATGGACGCCGTGGCCTGCTCCAGCGTGGCCGAGGTTTCCTCCACCGAAGCCGCCTGCTCCGAAGACGATTGCGACAGACTTTGCGAAGTGGCCGACACCTGCGTGGACGCCGAGAGCAGTTGCTCGGCCGACGAGCGCACCGAGCCGATGACCGAAGTCAGCCGCCCGACCATGTCCCCCAAAGCTGTGAGCAACTGCCCGGTTTCATCCTTCGAGGTGGAAGCCACCCGCACCGACAGATCGCCTTCGGCCACGCGCTGCGTTACAGAAACGGCATCGGCCAGAGGACAGGTGATGGAGCGGGTGATGAGCCAGGCGGCGGCGATGGCCAGCAGCAGAGCGAGCACCGCCAGGCCGATGCTGGCATTGCGGGCAGCGACGAAATCGGCCTCACTCTGGGCGTAAAGCGCATCGGTCTGACCCCGCAACTCTGTCTCGATGGCCGCGGTTTCCTGGCGAACCTCGCGTGACACGATCAAGCCGGATTTGAGGTAATCGGCCGCGGCGGTGCCGAAGTTGCTTCGCTGCATTTCAGGAATCGCGGTCTGTTGCGCCGCACGTCCTTTGGCGATGATGGCGCGCAGGTTGTCGAGCCGGGTCTGCAGCTGCGGGGAGGGTTGCAGAGATTCCAAAGTCTTGAACGCTGCTTCGGTGGCTGTGCGCTGTTCAGTGATGACAGCAAGATCCGCATCGCTGAACTGCTGCGACAGCAGGCTGCGCAGCATGATGCGTGTGGTGTTCTGGCTGCTGTTGGCAATTATGGTGACGGCTCGCTCCTTGGCGAGACGGTTTTGCACCACGAGCTGCATATGGCTCTGAATGCGAGAGGCTTCGTACAGCCCGAACGCCGCGTTGGCGAGCAGAAGAACGATCAGCAGGCCGAAGGCGAGGCTGAGGCGTGTACCGATGCGAAGGTTGTTGAACATGGAAGGCTCAGTGTGCGGACGTTGAAGGGGTTCAGTTGCTCAGCGCCGGTGCCTGGCGGCCCTGCGCGCTGCGGCTGGCGCGGCTGATCAGGGGGGCGGCGTCGAGGATGAGCGCCACTTCGCCGTTGCCCAGAATGGTCGAGCCGCTGATGCCTTGCAGGTGTGCGAACAGCGCGCCCAGAGGTTTGATGACGGTCTGATATTCGCCAAGCAGGGCATCGACGACGATGCCAGCGCGCTGCCCGCCGATTTGCGCGACCACCACATTGCTGCGGGTGTTCGGCGAGTCAGCGGCGGAGTCGGTCAGGCCGAGCTGTTCGCGCAGATGCAATAGGGGCAACACTTCGCCGCGCAGGTTGATATAGCCCTGCTGCGGCTGGGTGGGCGCAAACTCCATGCACTCGATCACCGCGTCGAGCGGCAGCACGAAGGTGCGCCCGGCGGCCTGTATCAGAAAGCCGTCGATGATGGCGAGCGTCAAGGGCAGGCGCAGGTGCATCTGTGTGCCCACACCGGCGCTGCTCTGGATGTCGATGCTGCCGCGAATGGCTTCGATATTGCGTTTGACCACGTCCATGCCCACGCCACGGCCGGACAGGTCGGTGACGGCGTCGGCGGTGGAGAAGCCGGGCTCGAAAATCAGCGCCCACACCTCGGCGTCGGGCAGGGCGGCGGCGGCCTCAGTCGAAATCAGCCCGCGCTCGACGGCTTTGGCAAGAATGCGCTCGCGGTTCAGCCCGCCGCCGTCGTCTGAAACCGTGATGAGAATGCTGCCCGAGTCGTGACGGGCGGCGAGTTTGAGGGTGCCTTGGGCGGGTTTGCCGCGCGCGCTGCGCACTTCGGGCGACTCGATGCCGTGATCGATCGAGTTGCGCACCAGGTGCATCAGCGGATCGGCGATGCGCTCGACCAGGGTTTTATCCATCTCGGTGTCGGCGCCTTCGATGACCAGGGCGATGTCTTTGCCCAGCTCACGCGACACGTCGCGCACCACGCGCTGAAAGCGCGCGAAGGTTTCGCCGATCTCGACCATGCGCAGCTTGAGCGCCCGCTCGCGGATGTCTTCGACAAGTCGGGTGATTTGCGCGGCGGCTTCAAGCTGGCTGGCGTTCTGCGCGTGCAGAGCATTGCCGGCGCTGGCAATCACCAGTTCGCCCACGAGGTTGATGAGGGCGTCGAGCTTGTCGGCGGCCACGCGCAGCATCTGGTTGTCGCGGCTGCGTTTATCTTTGATCTGCTTCTGTTTGTCGAGCGCGGCCTGCACAATGGGCTGGTGCGTGGCGCCTTCGCGCACCAGAATTTCGCCCAAGGGGGCGGCCGGTGCGCCGGTGGCCTGCGCGTCGTGTTGCGCGTTGAGCGCGTCGCTCAATTCTTTCTGCGTCAGCGTGCCGATCTGCACCAGAATGTCGCCCAGCCGCAGGTCGTCTTCGGGCAGGCTGCGAATGAGTTGCACATAGTCGGCAATGCGGCTGTGCGCGGGCAGGATGCGGATGGTGCTGTCTTCCTGCACGAACTCGAACACTGCGGCGATTTCTTCCTTGCTGGCCTCGCTCTTGAAGTTGATCTCGAAGCCGAGATAGCTGGTCTCGGCGTCCATCGCGTCGAGCGGGGGCAGGGCGTCGGTCAGGGTGACGAGACCGACGATCTCGCCCAGCCCGCGCAGATAGCGGATGAAGGCCAGCGGGTCCATGCCGTTGCGCAGACTGTCGGCGCCGAAGCGCAGCGATAGGTGCCACGATGGCGTCAGCGCCGATCCGTGCGCGACCACGGTGACGGGAGCGGCCTCTTCCGAGGCGGGGCCTCGTGCGATGGGGCTTTGCTGGGCCACGACCAGCGCACCGCCTGCGGGCTGCTGAGCGGCCTGCAGCCGGGTGACCAGCGCCTGTTCTTCCGGGGTGTCGGCGATGCAGGCACCTTGGCTGTCGATCTGGTCGATCAGTTGCGCGAGGTGATCGCGCCCTTGCAGCAACAGCGCGACGAGTTCGCTGCTGACGGCGAGTTTGCCTGCGCGCATCTGGTCGAGCACGCTTTCCAGATGGTGAGTGAAACGCACGATGCCGTCGAGGCCGAACAGCCCGGCCGAGCCTTTGATGGTGTGGGCCGCGCGAAACAAGGCGTTGATGTGCTCGCCATCAAGGGCGTCATCAATAGCGTCATCAGCGCCGCCTTGGGGTTCGAGCTCCATCAGCCCGCGTTCCATGCCTTCGAGCAGCTCTTGCGCCTCGACGATGAAGGAGCGCATGGCCTGCTGCATCTGTTGTTCGAAGCTCATGCGTGCTCCTTGGGGGACGTGGTGTGGCCGAACTCGACCACCGGGTCGCCGAAGTAGGCGAGCAGGCCGCAGAGTTCGAGGGCGTCGATGACGGCGGGGCTGTGCCCGCTGAGCTTGAGGCTGTGCTCCAGATTGCTGGCCTGCTGCTTGGCGGCCAGCAGAATCTGCACGCCGGAGGCGTCGATCTCGTCAACCGCGGCCAATTGCAGTTCGACCAGGGGATGCTGGGCGATCAGTTCGGCCAGCCGGTTGCGCACCTCGGCGGCGGCATAGATGTCGAGCGCGCCTTGCAGCGTCACGCTGCAAGCCGGGCCGGCTTGATGGAGGATGATGTCCACAGCGTCTCCTCTGGCGGGGTTCAGGGTGCGATGAGTTTGGAGACCGCAGCCAGCATCTGCGCAGGCTGGAAGGGTTTGACCACCCAGGCGCGAGCGCCTGCGGCCTGGCCTTGTGCCTTCATGTCGTCCTGGCTCTCCGTGGTAAGCATGATGATGGGCGTGAACTTGTAGTCGGCCTTCTGCTTGATCTCTTTCACCAGGGTGATGCCGTCCATATTGGGCATGTTCACGTCGCTGATGATGAGGTGGATCTTGCGGCCGTCGAGCTTGGTCAGCGCGTCCACGCCGTCAACGGCTTCAATGACTTCGTAGCCCGCGCTGGCAAGGGCGATGTTGACCACCTGACGCAGTGAGGCGGAGTCGTCGACGATGAGAATGGTTTTGGCCATGGCAATGTGCTTTTGAAAGAGGGGATCGAAACAAGGGTTTGCTGGAGTCAGAAAAAGGTGATGTCGCCGCCGTCTTGCGCGTCCACCGTGGACTGTCCGTCGTGGTTGAGGCGCTGCTCCTGCGTGGTGTAGCCGCCCGCGATGCGCTGCATGAAGGCGGAGGCGTCTAGCGCGGCTTCAGGGTTGCTGGCGCGGCGCGACTGATAGCTCTGCAGTTCGACCACCAGGGCGTCGAGGCTGTCGCGGCTGTGGGTGAGAATCTGGCTGACCCGATCCTGGAACTGCAGCGACACCAGCACATCGCCGATCTCTTCGCGGATACCGCTGCTTTCGCGTTGCAGCAGGTCGGACGAATCGGACAGCCCCGTAGCCACATCGCGCAGGCGGGCGAGCACCTGATCGATGGACGATTCGGATTGGGTGAGGAACTGCTGCTCCTCGGTTTGCGATTGCCCGGCTGAGCGGGTGAGGGTCTGGATGGCGCCGGTGATGATCTTCACCTGCTCGCCCATCTTGCGCCCGGTATCGCGCGATTGCGCCGAGAGCTTGCGCACTTCGTCGGCCACCACCGCGAAGCCGCGGCCGTTTTCGCCAGCCCGCGCGGCTTCGATGGCCGCATTGAGCGCGAGCAGATTGGTCTTGGCCGCCAGCGCCGCCACTTCAGTCGCCATCTTTTCCAGCGCCTCGGTGTAGCGCGACATGCCCAGCACTTCGCTGACCATGGCGGCGCGTTTGTCCAGCGCGGCGCGTAACTGCTCGAGCACGGCGCCGAGTTCGCCTTCGCTGCGGCGGAATACCGCCACCACGCCTTCGCCGCCATCCATGCCGGCGGCGGCATGCTGCGACGCCTTCACAGCGTTTTCCAGGCGGTTGTGCAGGCTGGAGAAGCGCTGGCTCAAGGCCAGAATGGCGGTCTCCATCTGCGCGCGTCCGGCGTCGATCTGTTGGCCGAGCACGGGTAAGGCCTGTGCGCAGAGGGCGTCGATCTGCTGCGCAGCATCGCTGTGCTGCAGGGCGGGAGGGGAGGTCGTGGCGTCTTGGGTCATGGCGGAGTCAACGCGGGTTATGGGAGGTAGTGTTGCCGGGAGGTTGGGTTGCAGGGAAGTTCAATGGGGCTGCGCGGCCAGTTGGCGCACCAGGGTTTCGAGCCGATCGATGTCGGAACTCTTGTCGAAGAAATAATCGGCGCCTCCATCGAGGCTGCGGGCGCGGTGCTGCGAGTTGGCGTGCTGGGTGAACATCGCCACGCAGATATCACTCCGGCTGGACTTGATGCGCTGCAAGACTTGCAGCCCGCTCTCACCCGGCATTTCGATATCGAGCACGATGAAGCGCACCGCGCCTGCGGTGTCTTGCTCCAACAGCTCCATCGCCTGCTGCCCGCAATCGGCCTGCAGCACGGCTTGCACCCCGTCAATGCCGCAGAGCAGGCCGGCCAGGCGCTCGCGCACCATTGCAGAATCGTCGACCACCATCAGTTGCATGACTCAGCTTTCAGAGAATTCAGGATGTGTGGGGGCATTGTTGGCCTGCGGTCGCGCGGCGAACATCGGCCGCCAGCGGTTTGAAGACTGAGACAAGGGCGCGTTGATTTGTAGGAAATTTCTGACCCGCGTGGATCTGTTCATGCCAATTCATGGTCGAGGACGTAGCGCACCAGATCGGCGTCGCGCTCGAGGTGCATCTTTTGCATCAGGCGGGTTTTGTGGGTGCTGACGGTTTTGACGCTCAAGTGCAGTTCCCGCGCCACTTCGCCCACGGTGCGCCCGGCACCGATGCGCAGCAGCACCTGCAGCTCGCGGTCGCTCAGGGTTTGATGCGCGGGGGCGTCGGCGGCGGCGCCCTCTTGAAAGTGATGCGCCAACTGCTCGGCGACGGTGGCGGTGAGGTAGCGCTTGCCCTGGGTGGCCGCGCGGATGGCGTCGAGCAGCACATCGGGCGCGCTGTCTTTGGTGAGATAGCCGGCCGCGCCGCCGCGCAGGGCGCGCAGGGCGAACAAATGCTCGGCATGCATGCTGAGCATGAGCACGGGCAGGCGGGGGTGCGTGGCCTTGATGCGTTTGAGCAGATCGAGGCCGTCGCCGCCGGGCAGAGACACGTCGAGCAGCACCACCTGCCAGGCGGCATCGCGCAGGGCGTCGAGCGCTGCGGCGGTGTCGCCGCACCAGTGCGGCTGCAGCCCCTCGGCTTCGAGCATGCGAACGAGCCCGGCGCCCACAAGGGCGTGGTCGTCAACGATGAGCACGCGGGCGGCGTCCATTTGCGGCTTCGCTTCAGGCGGAGATCGGTTTGCCGGAAGTCGGCGCGTCGGCAGGTGTGCCACGTTCGGTGCAGGGCACGCGCACGCGCAGGGTGGTGCCGTGGTTGGGCACGCTGGCGCAATCGAGCGTGCCGCCGAGCAAATGCGCGCGCTCGCGCATGCCGCGCAAACCAAAGGATTTTTCGCTGGTCTGCGTGGCGGGGGTGAAGCCCAGCCCGTCATCGACGATGTCGAGCGCGATCAGCCCGGGCGTGCGGGCCAGGGTGAGCCGAACGGATTTGGCCTGCGCGTGACGGGCGATATTGGTGAAGGCTTCCTGCGCGATGCGGAAGATCTGGATGGCGGTGAGGTCATCCAGCTCACCGGCGCCCTCGATCTGGTGCGAAACGGGAATGCCGTAGCGCTGGCTGAATTCCTCGGCCAGCCAGAGCAGCCCGTCGCTCAGACCGAGATCGAGCACGGCGGGCCGGAGCTGGGCCGCCACGCGACGGCCGGCGGCGGTGGCGGCATCCACCAGATGGGTCATGCTGTTGAGCTGCGCGTCGTCGGGCCCGAGGCGCCGGCGCAGCAGGCTGATGTCCATTTTCAGCGCGGTGAGCAACTGGCCGAGTTCGTCGTGCATGTCGCGGGCGAGGCGGGCACGCTCCTGCTCACGGGCGCGCTCCATGTGCGCGGCCATGTCGCGCAGATCGGACTCGCGGCGGCGGGCATGGCTGATGTTGATCATGATGCCGTTCCACTGCACTTGGGTGGCATCGAGCCGCTTCACTGCGGCGCGGATGTTGATCCACTTGATCTCGCCCTCGGTGAGGATGCGGCCCTCCCAGTTCCACGGTTCGCCGTGCAGCGCGCTGGCTTGCAGCGAGGCGTGGAAATCGGCCTGATCGGCGGCATGAATTCGCCCGACAAAGGCCGTGCTCGATCGCAGCAGCGCCTGCGCGCTCAGGCCGCAGACCATTTGCGCCGATTCACTGGCCTGGGTGAACTGCAACTGCCCGGCGCGCTGGCTGAGCTGGAAGACCAGACCGAAGCCGGAGAGCGGATGTGCGGCCCAGGGCGTATCGTCCGAAGACAGATCTTGAACGGGTGGAGGAGGGCTTTGGAACGGGGGCACGGAGGGCAGCCAGGAGTGGAATTTACATTCCACTTAACGGCGCGCCCTCAGAAAACTTGAATTCTCAGCGGTTCGAGACAGTCGTAAATCTGCCGCTGGGGCATGGAGCGCAGCCAGGTGAGCTGGCGTTTGGCGAGCTGGCGGGTGGCGGCGATGGCCTGCTCGCGGAACTGCTCGGCGCTGATGTCGCCGTCCAGATAATGCCAGGCCTGGCGGTAGCCCACGGCGCGGATCGAGGGCAGCGCGGGGCTGAGGTCGCCGCGCTGGCGCAGGGTGCGCACTTCGTCGAGAAACCCGGCGGCCAGCATCTGCTCGAATCGTTGGGCGATGCGCGCGTGCAGCACGCTGCGATCAGAAGGTTCCAGCGAGAGGATGCGCAGGGGCAGGGGGCCGTCATCCGCGCGCCCGGCAGCCAGATGCGCCGATAGAGACCGACCACTGAGTTGCCACACTTCCAGCGCGCGCTGGATGCGCTGGGCGTCGCCCGGAGCAAGCCGGGCCGCGGTGAGCGGATCGACTTCGGCCAGCCGGGCGTGCAGCGCGGGCCAGCCGAGACGCGCGGCCTCGGCGTCGAGTTCGGCGCGCACGGCGGGATCGGCCTGCGGCAGTTCGGACAGGCCGGATTGCAGCGCCTTGAGGTAGAGCAGGGTGCCGCCGACGATCAGGGGCTGGGCGCCGCGCTGGCGGATTTCCTGGATGAGTCGGCGCGCGTCCGCAGCGAATTGCGCCGCGCTATAGCTTTGCGCCGGGTCGAGGATGTCGAGCAGGTGGTGCACGGCCTGGGCGCGTTCCTCAAGACCGGGCTTGGCGGTGCCGATATCCATGCCGCGATAGACCAGCGCCGAGTCCATGCTGATGAGTTCCACGGTTTCGCCGCGCTGCCGGGCCTGCTGCACGACTTGCAAAGCCGCAGCGGTTTTGCCGCTGGCGGTCGGGCCGACGAGGCAGAGAACAGGCTGTGGGGTTTGTTGAGTCACGGCTTCAGCGCCCGCGCAGGAACAGGGCGTCGAGGTCGGCCAGGCCGATCTGCCGCCAGGTGGGACGGCCGTGGTTGCACTGGTCGGCGCGTTCGGTGCGCTCCATATCGCGCAGCAGGGCGTTCATTTCTGCGAGCGTGAGCTGTCGGTTGGCGCGCACCGCGCCGTGGCAGGCCATGCTGGAGAGCAGGGCGTTGCGCCGCTCCTGAAGGCGGCTGCTGGTGCCTTGCGAAATGAGATCGGCCAGCAAGCCGCGAGCCAGGCGAATGGGGTCGGCGTGCGCCAGCAGCGTGGGTGTGGCGCGCACCACCAGGCTGCTGGGGCCGGCCCGGTCGAGCTCGACGCCGAGCGACCGTAGGGCATCGGCATGATCTTCCGCCGCGCCCATTTCGGCATCGCTCGCGGCGAATGCGGCCGGGATCAGCAAGGGTTGCACCGCCACCGGCGCATTGGCCTGTTCCGCAGCTTTTAGCCGTTCGTACACGATGCGCTCGTGCGCGGCGTGCATGTCCACGATCACCAGTCCGTGGCGGTTCTGCGCCAAGATGTAAATGCCCAGAAGCTGCGCCAGGGCGAAGCCGAGGGGAAAGTCGTCAGACTGGGAGGCGGCCAGGTCGGCGGCTTGCGCGTAGGGGCGCGGTGCGGCGCCGTCCTTTGCCTGCAGGCGCGTAGCGTCCGCAGTCGCCAAGGGGGTGTAGGCGCGCGAGAGCGCATCCCAGGGGATCGGGCTAGGGCTCGGCCTCGCCACACCGAAGGCAAGCGCGGCAGTCGCGGGCAGGGCGGAAGGCGGCCTTGCCCACGCGGCGGGCGGTGCGGAGGGATGCGAAGCAGGCGCCTCGCCGCCCGCCCGGGCCAGCACCTGCTCGACGGCATGACGCACGGCCTGATGCACGGCGGAGCTGTCGCGGAACCGGACTTCCGACTTGGCTGGGTGCACATTCGCATCGACCAACTCAGACGGCAGATCGAGCAGCAGGGCGTACTGCGGCTGAAAGGCGCCGTGCAGCACGTCGGCGTAAGCGGCGCGCACGCCGTGGGCCACGGTGCGGTCGCGCACCCAGCGGTTGTTGACAATGATGTGTTGCACATCGGCACGGGCGCGCGCCGCGGTGGGTTTGCAGATCAGCCCGCGTACGGCGAGCGGACCGATCTGGGCGGAGACCGGCAGGGCGTGCGCGGTGAAGGCCTCTCCCAGCACGGCGGCGAGACGGTCGAGCCCGTGCGGCGAAGGGTCGCGCTCGAATTGCAGCTTGAGTTGCCCGTCATGCCAAAGCCGCAGGGCGATCTGGGGATGGGCGATGGCGGCGCGCTTGAACACGTCGGCGCACCAGGCATATTCCGTTTGCGGCGATTTGAGAAATTTGCGGCGCGCCGGCAGGTTGAAAAACAACTGCCGCAAGGTCACTCGCGTGCCCTGTTGCGCCGCTGTGGGTTGCACCGCGGAGACCAGACCTGCGCTGGCTTGAATGCGCGCCCCATCGGCGCCGGCGCGGCGGCTGATGATCTCGATTTCGGCCACGGCGGCCATGGCTGCGAGCGCCTCGCCGCGGAAGCCGAGATGCGCGGCGTGGTGCAATTCGTCGAGATCGGCGATTTTGCTGGTGGCGTGGCGCAGCAGCGCCAGGGGCAACTCTTCGGCCGGAATGCCGCAACCATCATCTTCGACCTGCACGCTGCCCAACCCGCCTTGTTCGAGGCGAACGGTGAGGGCGCTGGCGCCCGAATCGATGGCGTTGTCGAGCAGTTCGCGCAGGGCCGAAGCCGGGCGTTCGATAACTTCGCCGGCGGCAATCTGGCTGATGAGCACGTCCGGCAGCGGACGAATCGGGCGTTGGGGTTGCAGCAAGGCAGGGATACGGAAAGGGTGGCGAGGCCGCAGCGTGGCGGCGACCGTCCCCTCGTTGAGGGGCTTGGAGACGGGATCAACGAGAGGAGAAACGACAAGTTGGCTCAGTATACTTTTCAGGCTGTGCATAGGCCCATAGCGCTCGGTGGCGCTCAGCCCCGGCTCAGTTTTCCGGCGCAGCATCTGCGTCTTCGGCCTTTCATAGGCTCTCTTCCGGCTTTCAGCCCAAACCGCATGGATCCCCACGCTCTCATCGACCTCATTCTGCACTTCGACGTGCATCTGGCGCAGTTCATCGCGGCGTACGGCCCCTGGGTGTACGGGCTGCTCTTCGGCATTGTGTTCGTCGAAACCGGGCTGGTGATCATGCCGTTTCTGCCAGGCGACTCGATGTTGTTCGTGGTGGGCGCGTTTGCGGCCACCGGCGCGCTCAGCCTGCCGGGGGTGATCGCCGTGCTCTGGCTTGGCGCCGTGCTGGGCGACAGCCTCAATTACCAGATCGGCAAGGCCATCGGCCATAAGGTTTTTTCGTGGCCGGACTCACGCTGGTTCAACCGCCGCGCCTTTGAAAAGGCGCACGCCTTTTACGAAAAATATGGCGGCATCACCATCGTGGCCGCGCGGTTCATGCCCTTCATTCGGACCTTCGCCCCGTTTGTGGCGGGCGTGGCCGAGATGTCGTATGGCAAGTTTCTGGCCTACAACATGCTTGGCGCCACACTCTGGACGGGGCTGCTGGTCATGGCGGGCTATCTGTTCGGCAACATTCCGTGGATCAAACACAATTTGGGTGTCATGACCATTGCCATCATCGTGCTGTCGCTGCTACCCGCGGCGTGGGGTTGGTGGAAATCACGTCGGCAGGTGTCGGCGGTCTGAAGCGGCGGTCTGACGCAAACGCCTGCTGCTAGTTGTGCGCGCTGTGAACTTCATTGCAGCGAGCCGCGCAGCAGGCCGACGGCGAGTCCTTCAATGGCGAAGGGCTGGCTGGCATCGACGCGGATGGGGGCGAACTCGGGGTTGGCCGGTAGAAGCTCGATGTGATCGGCCTGCAGGCGAAGGCGCTTGACCGTGACCTCGTCGCCGATGCGGGCCACCACGATCTGTCCGCTTTGCGCCGTCTGGCTGCTTTTGACGGCCAGCATGTCGCCATCGAGAATGCCGGCATCGCGCATGCTCATGCCGCGAACCTTGAGCAGATAGTCGGGGCGCACCGAGAAGGCGCCGGGATCGACGTTGAGCGTCTGCTCGATATGCTCTTGCGCGAGGATGGGATGCCCCGCAGCGACGCGACCGACCAGCGGCAGGCAGAGCTGCTCGGCGCCAGGCAGCGCGAGTTGCAGCCCATGAGAGAGATCCGCGCGCAACCCACTCGCACGCCCCCCCAAGGCGCCGGAGGTTTTCCCGGACGTTGTCATCGACGGCGAGGCGCGCTGCGATTCGGTGATGCGAATGCCGCGCGACGCTCCGGGCGTCAGCTCGATCACGCCCTTGCGCGCGAGCGCCTGCAAATGATCTTCTGCCGCATTGGCCGAGCGGAATCCCAGCTTTGCGGCGATTTCGGCCCGGGTGGGCGGGTAGCCCAGTTCGCGCACGGAGGCGGTGATGAGATCGAGAATTTCCTGCTGACGAGGGGTGAGTTTCGAGATGAGACGGCGCATGCGTGGGCTCCGGCAGTTGCACAATAAGTCAGTTTGATAGGCGAGACCGATGGGCAAGGCTGATGGACGAGTTCGCCATGCGAGCCATGTCATCTTTTGGCCATGAAGCCACCCTGATCAGGCTTCCAGCTTGATGATTTTCACAGCACTGTAAATCAAAACAGTCTTTCTGCAAAGAGATTCACACGTGACCGATTCTTTTTCTCGCGCGGCCTTGCCGCAGATTGTGGTGTTGGGAACAGGGGGCACGATCGCGGGCGCCGCGACGGGCGACCCCAGTCTGCCGGGTTACACCGCCGGGGTTTTGGGGGTCGACGCGCTGCTGCAAAGCGTGCCGGCGCTCGGCCGCCTGGCTCAAATCCACACCGAGCAGGTGGCCAATCTCGACAGTAAGGACATGACCTTCGCGGTCTGGACGCAGCTGGCCGAACGCGTGGCCTTCTGGCTGGCGCAGCCGCAAATTCAGGCCTGCGTCATCACCCACGGCACCGATACGCTGGAAGAAACCGCTTACTTTCTGCGCTTGGTGCTGGACACCGACAAGCCGGTGATCCTGACCGCTGCCATGCGGCCAGCCACCGCGCTGAACGCCGACGGCCCGCAGAACCTGCTCGACGCCGTGCGGGTGGCTGTGAATCCGGCAGCGCGGGGGCTGGGCGTGGTCTGTGTGCTGCACGGCGTGGTCCACGCCGCCCGCGATGTGACCAAGGCGAATACGCACGCGGTGGAAGCGTTTTCATCCGGAGAGCGCGGCCCGCTGGGTGACGTGGATGGTGAGACCTTGCGGCTTTGGCGACAACCCGTGCCCGAGGCCGGAGCGCCATTTCCCCGACCTGCAGCGGGTGACTGGCCCCGGGTGGAGTTGCTCACCAATGCGGCGGGTAGCGATAGTGCGCTGGTGTGCTGCTTGATTTCGAGCACGGCGCTTCGGCCCCGATTGGGCGGGTTGGTCGTGGCCGGCACCGGGGGCGGCACGGTGCACCGCGAACTCGAAGCCGCGCTGCGCTGGGCCGAACAGCAGGGCGTGCGGGTGAGGGTGGCGTCACGCGTCGGCCCGGTACGCGGCGGCGCCGATGACGGCCTCAATGCGGTGAAGCTGCGGGTGCGGCTGCTGCTGGAACTGGCCGCCCAGAACCAAGCAGAGCGTTGAACCCAGAATGTTCTCTCGGCGGGGCCAATTGATCCCCACCGGGGGTAGAAAGCTTGGGCCGGTGGGGCGAAAGAGCGGGGGGCGATTCCTCACCCTATTCGATTCAGCCGCTTTGCAGAGAACTGAGAGTTGATCGACCAAGGTAAGGTTGCGCCGCACCGGGTTTGGATACCTACAGCGGGCGTCCTCGTGCGTGAGCGCATGAGAGACAAAAATAGTGCAAAACGCCCTGTAGTCAGGTGCGCAGTTGTCACCAGACATTACTGCGCAAGAGTGCTGGCCTGGGTTTCGCCGACCAGCGATTCATAGCTGGCATAGAACGACAAAATGTAGGCTAGGAAAATGGCGATGGCCACGGGCATGCTGAGCATGGCGGCCAGGGTTTCACTGGCACCAAGCAGGCTGGCGACGAGCATGATGAGCGTGGGCAGGCTGAGAAAGAGCAGCAGCCATTGCACCGCATACAGCGCAAACGCCTTGATGTTGCGCACGCACAGCACGAAGCTGAAAAACAGCGACTTGACCGGCGGCATGGCGTGCCAGGCCACCAGCGGCGGAGCGAGCCAGAAAGCGAGCGAGACGGGGATATACGCCAGAGTGGCGGCTATGGCGCCCAGGCGCAGGCTGCCGTCGGCGATGGCGCTGGCCGGAGGTTTGTCACCGAGCAGCAGCAGACGCAGCATGGCGCCGCCGTCGAACAAGCTGCCGACTCCGAGCACCAGAATGACGGCGAGGGTGTAGAGAACGCCCAGCATCACCATGCTGCGCAGCGCCTGCGGGCCGCTGCGAAAACCAGTGAGCAGCACCGTGGGCCAAAGCGGCTGCTTTTGTGCGATCTGGCGGCTGGCTTGCATGAAGCCCAGGGTGCCGAACTGCACCACGAACAGCGGAAACACCAGACCGATGATGGGCAGCGCCGAGACGAATCCGGTGACGACGATATAGGCCACGATCATCAACAGCGCCGCCCAGGGCTGCAGCGCCAGACGGCGAAAGCCGCTTTGCACCCAGAGCAGGCCCTCGCGGGCAGAGACGGTACGCAGTTGCATGGCGAAAGACGATGAAGGGTGAAGAGCCGAAGAAAAGAGCCCAAGAAGGGAGCCGACATGGTATCGGCAGGCCCGGGCTCAGGCGGATGCGATGCGCTGGCGCAGCACGCGCTCGAAGTGGGTGGGGTCGTGGGGGGTGAGCAGATGGGCGTCGCGCGGCAGGTGATAGTCGGCCAGACGCGAGGTCCAAAAACGCAGCGCGGCAGCGCGCAGGGCGTCGGGCAGCAAGCGGTGTTCAGCATCGCTCATGGAGCGTACGGCGAGGTAGGCGCTCAGCAAGGCGTCAAAGCGTGCCGCGTCAAACTCGCCTGTCTGCAGGTGAATGCACCAGTCGTTGAGCGCCACGGCCAGATCGAACAGCCAAGTATCGACCCCGGCGAAGTAAAAGTCGAACACGCCGCAGAGCGTATCCCCCTCGAACAGCACGTTGTCGCGAAACAGATCGGCGTGAACCGCGCTGCGCGGCAGCGCGGCATAAGCGGGCGATGCGGCGACGTCGGTCTGGTGCGCAAGCTCAGTGCTGATGAGGGTGCGTTGATCGGCGGTGAGATAGGGCAGGATGTCGGGGATGGTGCGGGTTTGCCAGGCGAGCCCGCGCAGATTGGGTAGCGTGCCCGCGTAGTCGCGCGCGGCCAGATGCATGCGTGCCAGCCAGTGCCCCATTTGCGCGCAGTGCACCGGCTCGGGCTGCAGCTGACTGCGGCCTTGCAGGCGCGTGACCAGCGCGGCGGGTTTGCCTTTGAGGGTGTGCAAGGTCTGGCCCTGCCGGTCGGGCATGGGGTCGGGCACGGGAATGCCATGCGCAGCCAGGTGGTGCATCAGCCCGAGGTAGAACGGCAACTGCTCGGCCTGCAGGCGCTCGAACAAGGTGAGCACGAACCGGCCCCGCGTGGTGCTCAGGAAGTAGTTGGTGTTTTCGATCCCGCTGGCGATGCCTTGCAGGTCGGTGCGTGTGCCCAGATCGAAGCGGGCCAGCCAGGAGTCGACCTCTGCTGCGTCGAGCGGTGTGAAAACGGCCATGAACGGGATGGGGAAAGAAAAGGCAGGCTGGAAAAGCAGGTTGAGCGAGCAGGTTGAACGGTCAGCCCGTCGGTTTATTTGAAGGTGAACACCTTCCACTGCGCCTGCCCTTCCAGATGGGCCGGGTCGGTGCTGGACGAGATTGAGGGCGGCACCACGTTGTAGGCCGCGCCGCCGTGCAAAGGCTGCACCTGAATCGAGGTGGTGGCGCCGCGCACTTGCTGCTCCTGAATGCGCACCGCACGATCCTGGGTGACGTTTTCGCGCACCCGAGGTTCAGGGAATTTGGGCTTGGGCTGGGTATCTGTCAGCGGCGCTGCAGGCTTGGACTGCGCAAGGGCGCTTGGTCCCGGATACACGCTGGCGAGCAGCGTGAACAGGCCAAGGGCGGTTACGGTAAGAGCGTGGCGAAACATGTTCATGCGTCGATTTTACGGCGGCATTGATAATGCGCGGATGAATTCCGACGTGCAATCCGACTCCGCCCCCACCCTGCTGCTGGTGGATGGTTCCAGCTATCTCTACCGCGCCTTCCACGCCATGCCCGACCTGCGCGGGCCCGAAGGCCAGCCCACCGGGGCGCTCTACGGCATGGTGGCCATGCTGCGGCGCCTGCGGGAGCAATATCCCGTGGCCAAGGGCTATCGCTACGCGGCCTGCGTGTTCGACGCCAAGGGGCCGACATTCCGCAACGCCATGTACGACCAATACAAGGCGCAGCGTCCGCCGATGCCGCCCGACTTGGTGGCGCAGATCGAGCCGATTCACCAAGCCGTGCGGCTGATGGGCTGGCCGCTGCTGGAGGTGCCGGGAGTGGAGGCCGACGACGTGATCGGCACCCTGGCCGTGCGGGCGCACGCACAGGGCATACGCACCCTGGTCTCCACGGGTGACAAGGATATGGCTCAGCTGGTCAACGACCACATCACCCTGGTCAACACCATGAGCAACGAGGTGCTCGACCCCGCCGGGGTGCAGCAAAAGTTCGGCGTTCCCCCAGATCGCATCGTCGATTACCTCACCCTGGTAGGCGACGCGGTGGACAACGTGCCCGGCGTGGACAAGGTCGGCCCCAAGACGGCGGTCAAGTGGCTGACGGAGTACGGCTCTCTCGATGCGCTGATCGAGCAGGCTGAAACCGTGAGCGGCGCTGCGGGTAAAAACCTGCGTGCCGCGCTCGACTGGCTGCCCACGGCGCGCAAGCTGGTGACCATCCACACCGACTGCGATCTGGACGGCTACGCCCAAGCCTTCGATCCCGATCTGCGCCCGGCGCCGGAAGATGCGCAAGCGCTGCTGCCCTTCTTCACCCGCAACGGCATGCGCCGCTTCAGCGCCGAGATGAAGGCGCAGACGGTGAGCGAGGAGGCCGCCCGGCAGGTGTCGCTGCTGGATGACGCGCCGCCGGCCGAAAAGAGCGCGCCAGGCACCTACGAGACCGTTCTTGACTGGGGACGGTTCGACGCCTGGCTGGCCCGCATCGACGCGGCCGGGCTCACCGCCATCGACACCGAAACCGACTCGCTCGACCCGATGCGCGCACGGCTGGTGGGCATTTCGCTCAGCGTCGCGCCCGGCGAGGCCGCCTATCTGCCGCTGGCCCACGCCTACCCCGGCGCGCCCGAGCAGCTGCCGATGGCCGAGGTGCTCGAACGTCTGCGGCCCTGGCTGGAAAACGCTGACAAACCCAAGCTCGGGCAGAACGCCAAGTACGACCGCCATGTGTTCGCCAACGCGGGCGTGACGATTCGCGGCTATGCGCACGACACCTTGCTTGAGAGCTATGTGATCGAGGCGCACAAGCCGCACAGCCTCGACAGTCTGGTGAGCCGCCACCTCGGCCGGGACGACACCCTGAGCTACGAACAGGTCTGCGGCAAGGGGGCCAAGGCCATCACCTTCGATCAGGTGGCGCTCGATGTGGCGACGCGCTATTCCGGCGAAGATGCCGATCTCACCCTGCAGGTGCACCAGCGGCTGTGGCCGCAAATCCAGGCCGATGCCGGGCTGACGCGCATTTACGCGCTGGAAATGCAGGTCAGCGAAGTGCTGCAGCGCATCGAGCGTACCGGCGTGCTGGTGGACGGCGATCTGCTGCGGGCGCAAAGCGGCGAGCTGGGCGCCAAAATGCAAACCTTGGAAGCGCAGGCGTTTGAGCTGGCCGGCGGCGCTTTCAATCTGGGCAGCCCCAAACAGATCGGCGAAATCCTGTTCGACCGCCTGCAACTGCCGGTGCAGAAAAAGACCGCCTCCGGCGCTCCGTCCACCGACGAGGAAGTGCTGGAAAAGCTGGCCGAAGATTACCCGCTGCCGCGCGTCATTCTCGACCACCGCAGCCTGTCCAAGCTCAAGAGCACCTACACCGAGAAGCTGCCGCAAATGATCAACCCGGACACCGGCCGGGTGCACACCAACTACGCCCAGGCCGTAGCCGTGACCGGGCGGCTGGCCTCCAACGATCCCAATCTGCAGAACATTCCAGTACGCACGGCCGAGGGGCGGCGCATCCGCGAGGCGTTTATCGCGCCCAAGGGCTGGCTGATCGCGTCGAGCGACTACTCGCAGATCGAGCTGCGCATCATGGCGCACCTCTCGCAAGACGCGGGTCTGCTCGCTGCGTTCGCCGCCGGGGAAGACATTCACCGCGCCACCGCGGCTGAGATTTTCGGTGTCACGCCGCTGGAAGTCAGCAGCGATCAGCGCCGCATGGCCAAGGTCATCAACTTCGGGCTGATCTACGGCATGAGCGCCTTCGGCCTGGCACGCAACCTCGGCCTGGAGCGCAGCGCGGCGCAGCTCTACATCGACCGCTACTTCGCCCGTTATCCGGGTGTCGCGGCGTATATGGAGCGCACCCGCAAGCTGGCGGCGGAGCAGGGCTATGTCGAAACCGTGTTCGGGCGGCGACTGTGGCTGCCCGATATTCACGCCAGCGGGCCGCGCCGGGCCGCGGCCGAGCGCGCAGCCATCAACGCGCCGATGCAGGGCACCGCGGCCGACCTCATCAAAATGGCGATGATCGCCGTCGATGCCGCACTCGTGCGCGAAAAACTGCGCAGCCGGGTGGTGATGCAGGTGCACGACGAGCTGGTGCTCGAAGTGCCCGAGGAAGAAACGCACTGGGTGCGCGAACACATTCCCCGCCTGATGGCGGGCGTTGCCCAGCTCGACGTCCCGCTGCTGGCCGAAATGGGCCTGGGCGCCAACTGGGAGCTGGCGCACTGAGCGTGGTCACTGAGCGTGGCCACTGAGCGCGGCAGGTCTGGGGCGGTCAGACGATGCGCACCTGCAGCGGCGTCAGGCCGTCTATCGCGCCGTGCAGTACCTGGCCGCGGGTGACAGCGCCGACGCCATCGGGCGTGCCGGTGAAAATCAGGTCGCCGGGTTTCAAGGTGAACAGGGTGGAGAGCCGGGCAATGGTTTCGTCCACCGACCAGATCATCTGCTCCAGCCGCCCTTGCTGACGCAGGGCGCCGTCGACCGTCAGCGCAATGGCGCCGGTGTTCAGCTCGGCGCCGGGTTGACGCGGCGTGATCGGGCCGATGGGGGCGGACTGGTCGAAGGCCTTGCCGATTTCCCACGGTCGACCCTGCGCCTTCATCTGCCCCTGCAGATCGCGGCGGGTCAGGTCGAGGCCGACGGCGTAGCCGTAGATGTGCGCGGCGGCCTGCCTCACGGAGATGTCGCGGCCCGCGGCGCCGATGGCGACGACCAGCTCGATTTCGTGATGCAGATCTTGCGTGACGGACGGGTAGGCGATGTCGCCGGTCTGCCCTGCGGCAACCGCAATCACTGCATCGGCATCGCCGGGCTTGCTGAAGAAAAACGGCGGCTCACGATTCGGGTCTGAGCCCATTTCGCGCGCATGGGCCGCGTAGTTGCGCCCGACGCAATACACGCGGCGAACGGGAAAGGCGAGATCGCTGCCCACGATGGGCAGCAGGGCGGGGGAATGGGGTGGAAAGGCGGTGTGCATGACGGGTTCGGTCTTGGTTTGTTGATCGAGTGTAGGCAGAGAACAGGCCACTCGAGGTGAAATCTGGCGCGGATTTGTGGCGCAGATCCCACGCTGATTCACGCCCTGTTACAGATCGAGCCATCCCGCGTGGGGCAGGTCTTGATCTTCATCAGCCGCTGCGCATACGATATATGAAACGATAAACATTATCATTTGCGCATCATCACAAAGCAGCTTTTTTCAGGTCAGATCATGCACACCGACTCCGTAGTGGTTTCCCTCGCACAGCTTCCCTATGGGCAATGCGCCCAGGTGGTCGATTTCGATGGCGGGCGCGCCATGGTGCAGCGCATGGTCATGCTCGGTATCCGCCGTGGCGTGCCGCTGTGCGTGGTGCACGGCCCCGGGTCGCGGGGCACGGTGGTGCAGGTGGGCGGTGCGCGCATTGCGCTGGGGCGGGGCGTGACTGACAAAATCCGGGTGATGCCTATCATGTCTTCGGCGGCCGCGGCGTCTGCGGTGCATCAAAAGGCTGCGGCATGAGCGCGTGTCACGATCCAGATTGCGCCGTTTCCCCCGAAGCAGACTCCGGCCTGCCGGTGATCGCTCTGGCGGGCAACCCCAATTGCGGCAAGACCACGATCTTCAACCTGCTCACCGGGGCGCATCAGCATGTGGGCAACTGGCCCGGCGTCACGGTGGAGCAGCGCCGGGGAACGGCCTTAGCGGCGGGGCTGAAGCTTTCGGTGATCGATCTTCCGGGTGTGTACAGTCTGCTGGGCGGCGGCGGTGCCGACCAGGGCGTGGCGCGCAACTTTTTGCTCGATGAGCGGGTGGATCTCATCGTCAACATCGTCGATGCCTCCAACCTCGAACGCCATCTGGCGCTGACCTTCGAACTGCTCGAAACCGGCAAGCCGCTGATCCTCGCGCTCAATATGGTGGACGAGGCGCAGGCGCTGGGGCTGGAGCCGCAAGTGCATGCGCTCTCAAAGCAACTCGGCGTGCCCGTGGTGCCGCTGGTGGCGCGAAAAGGCCGTGGCCGTGCAGAACTGCTCGACACCATTCGGGGCGCCCTGCAACAAAAGCCCAGCGCCTCGATGCCGACCTACCCGCCCGAGGTCGAACAGGCGATCGACCAAGTCGGCGCGCAACTTGCCGTGCCCTCGTCGCCACGGCGCCGCTTCGATGCGCTGCGGCTGCTCGAAGGGCTAGTGGTGTCGCCCTCGGCCGAGGTACAGGCCGCCGTGGCGGCGGCGCAGGCGCAGGTGCTCGCCCAAGCTGGCGAAGAAGTGGCTGATCTGGTTGCGGCCGCCCGTTTTGGCTGGGCGCACCAGCTTGCGGCCATTGCCATGCAGCGCACCGGCAAGATGGGGGTGCGCCACCGCGTGACCGACGTGCTCGACCGCGTGGTGCTCAATGAATGGCTGGGCGTGCCGGTGTTTCTGCTGGTGCTGTATCTGGTGTTCGTGGTGAGCTTCAGCGGCGGCAATATTTTTCTCGACTTTTTCGATCAGGCCTCGTCCGCGCTACTCATCGGCGGCGTCGGCCACGTGATGCTGCAGGCCGGGCTGCCCGATTGGATGGTGTCCATGATCGCTGGCGGCGTGGGCGGCGGGCTCAACCTGGTCATCTCGTTCATCCCGCCCATCGGCCTCACCTTTCTGTTCCTCGCGTTTCTCGACGACTCGGGCTATATGGCGCGCGCCGCCTATGCGATGGATCGCTTCATGCGCCGCATGGGCCTGCCCGGCAACTCGCTGGTGCCCATGGTCATCGGCTTTGGTTGCAATGTGCCGGCCATCATGGGCTCGCGCATCATCGAAGACCCGCGCGGCCGCCTGCTTACGGTGCTGATGCAGCCCTTCATGTCGTGCTCGGCGCGGCTGACCATCTATATGGCGTTCGCCGTGGTGTTTTTCCGCAGCACCGGCGGGCAGGTGGTGTTTCTGCTGTACGTGCTGGGCATCGTGGTGGCGCTGCTCACCGCGTGGATGCTGGGCAAGACGGCCATTCGGGGCGAGCCCATGCCCTTTGTCATGGAGCTGCCGCCCTATCGCCTGCCCAGCCTGCGCAGCGTAGGGCTGCAGGCCTGGCAGCGGTTGAAGGTGTTCATTTTCCGCGTCGGCAAGGTGATCGTGGTCATCGGGGTGGTGCTGTTCGTGCTGCCTGGCATAGGCTGGACGGCCAAAGGCCTGCAGGCGACCGACATCGATCGCTCCCTGCTCGCGCAGGGCAGCCGGGCCATTGCGCCGATCTTCGAGCCCATGGGCATTACCCGGGAGAACTGGCCCGCGGTGTCGGGGCTGCTGGCGGGCGCGGCCGCCAAGGAGATCGTGATCGGCACGCTCAACGGCATTTATCAGCGGCAGCAGGCTTCCGACTTGATGGCGGCTTACCGCCAGCCTGATGTGGGCGCCAAGTTGTGGGAGGCTGCCAAGACCATTCCCGAAAACGCCGTGGCCTTTTTCAACAACTTCCTCGATCCGCTGGGCTTGCACGATCTGCAGTCCACCAACGCGACCGAGCAGGCCAGCGGCGCCAGCAACGAAACCCTCGCCGGGCTGGCGGCTGCGTTCACCCCGCTGTCGGCCTTCGCCTATCTGGTGTTCGTCTTGCTGTACGTGCCCTGCGCCAGCACCATGGGGGCGCTGCGGCGTGAGGTGGGCTGGGGCTGGATGGTGTTTTCCGTGCTTTACGGCATTGGTATCGCCTGGGCCGCGGCCACGGTGATCTATCAGATCGGCACGTTTGCGCAGCATCCCCCATCGTCCGCCCTGTGGGTGGCCGCTTGCGTTGCCGCCTTTGTGCTGCTGGTGCTGGGCCTGCGCCAATACGGCGACCGCACCGAGCGCCGCGTGGCAACGCAGGGGCTGGAGAGCCTGGTATGAACCCGCTGTTCGCCGTGCGCGATTGCCTGCGCGACAAGCAGCTTGCCAGCGCCGCCGAGATCGCGGCCTGCGTGCAGGTTTCTGCGTCAGTTGCCGAAGACATGCTGGCGCACTGGGTGCAGCGCGGGCTGGTCGAGCGGATCGATGCGCAGGGCAGCGCCTGTGGCAGCGGCTCCTGTGGGAGTTGTGGCCAATGCGGCACCCGAAAAACCACAGCAGCGCTCTACCAGTGGCGCGGTCTGCAGGCCGCCGCGGCATCCCCGGCAAAAGCCCCGGTGTTGATGCTGCGTTCTGCCTGAACTTGGGCGGTTTTGCACGCACGGGGTTTTGCCGGGCGGCCTAAGCTAGCGTTCTTTACCTCACGGAGAAGAACGCCATGCACAACCCTATGCTTTATCGCCGTCTTGGCCGCAGCGGCCTGCAAGTCAGCCTGTTTTCGCTCGGCTCCTGGGTGACGTTTCACAATCAGGTTGATGCTTCGGGCGTGCGCGAGATGATGGCCGCCGCGCGCGATGCGGGAATCAATTTTTTCGACAACGCCGAGGTCTATGCCAATGGAGAAAGCGAGCGACTGATGGGTGAGGCGCTGGCGCAGCTCAAGTGGCACCGGCTCGACTATGTGGTGTCGAGCAAGTTTTTCTGGGGGCTCGACGCGGGCACGGCCGAGAAACCGCGCATCAACGGCCGCAACACCCTGAACCGCAAGTATTTGATGCAGGCGGTCGATGGCAGCCTCAAGCGCATGGGGCTGGATTTCATCGACCTGATCTTTTGTCATCGCCCCGATCCGCACACCCCCATCGAAGAAACCGTCTGGGCGCTGCACAACGTCATCGAGCAGGGCAAGGCGCTGTACTGGGGCACCAGCGAGTGGAGCGCCGACGAGATTCGCGCCGCCTACGAGGTGGCCGAGCGGCACCATCTGCACAAGCCGGTGATGGAACAGCCGCAATATCACCTGTTCCACCGCAAGCGGGTGGAGCAGGAGTACGCACGGCTCTACGATGATATCGGCTTGGGGCTCACGACCTGGAGCCCGCTGGCGTCTGGCCTGCTGACGGGCAAATATCGCCAGGGCATCCCCGCAGGCAGCCGGGGCGCGATGCAGAACGTGAGCTTTTTGCGCGACGGCCTGCTCGACGCGCGAAAGAATGCCGCGGTGGGCGAGTTCGAAGCCATCGCCCAGCGGCTCGACTGCAGCGTGGCGCAACTGGCTTTGGCCTGGGTGGCTCACAATCCGCGGGTGAGCTCAGTCATTCTGGGGGCTTCGAAGTTGTCGCAACTGCAGGAGAACCTGGGCACACTCAGCGTGCTGCCCAAGCTCACGCCAGACGTGCTGGCGCAAATGGACGCCATTTCCGCGCCGCTGGCGGTCTGATCGGTTAGGGCCTGTCAACGCTATTTATGCATCCGCGTTGCCCCCAGACGGGGATGGATGCAAGGCGGGGGTGCGAGGCAAGGCTATCTGCCTTGCCTCGCACCGACAACGCCGCAGACGCCCCGTCTGGGGGCAACCCTTCGGGCCGGGGGTCTGGGCGGCGCACTGCCACGTTGCAGTCCGCTTGTGGTGCAACACACCACGGCGCGGCCTGCGCCTCGCATTGCCTCCGCCCAGA